>ERZ826220.159-NODE-159-length-86877-cov-7.639550_pt1 | contig 86877 bp, 81 predicted proteins | sample MGYA00519927_ERZ826220 | MGnify/ENA primary metagenome ERZ826220 (study PRJEB31778, sample SAMEA3449225) | human gut metagenome | biome: human gut; feature: human-associated habitat; material: faeces | place: United Kingdom | collected 2010/2012 ... | reverse complement strand
CCTGCGACCTCCTGGTCCCAAACCAGGCGCTCTAGCCAAGCTGAGCCACACCCCGTTATTTGACGTGTCCTTAAGACAAGTAGTATGATATCATGATAAAATGTAAAAAGCAAGTAAAAAATGAAAAAAATTGAAAAAAGTCATAATTATATAAAAAAACGACACAAATACGAAAAGTCAGAATCAATATTAAGGAAATGATAAGTTGTATCCGCTGGAATGCTGTTGTATAATTAAGAACGATGTCGAGAAAATAGATTATTATTAAGAGGACTGAATTGACAGATGAAGGAGACTAATAACGTAGAACAACGACCAAGCACTTCTCTTTCAAAAGGTGCAAGAAGAAATCAGATATTAAGGCGTATAACAGTAGTCGGTGTGATAGCAGCAGTAATAACTGCTGCTTTTGCTGGCTATTGTCTGCACCGTGAACGTGTAGAAGAAAAACAGAAAGCAGAAGAGCTCAGAAAAGAAAAGCAGGATAAAAAAGAGGCGGCAAAAGTAAAGTCAAAGCCGGAAACTGCCGAACAGAAATTGGAACGTATACGAAAGCAGGCAACGGAACACGGATATCCGAAAAATGTGATCGAACTGTTGGATAAAAATGTGGAAACAGTAGATTTTGTGGCCGATTATGAAAAGAAAAAAGATAAGCCGTATGCAGATACGATAGGAAAAGATCTTTCGCAGGGAGGGATACCGGAACTTTTGCAGTGGGATGAACGATGGGGGTATGCTCCATACGGAACCAGTATAGTAGCGGCAAGTGGATGCGGACCGACCTGTATGGCGATGGTAGCAGCCGGACTGAATCAGGATGCGTCGATCACTCCGGCAAAGGTAGCTGCTTACGGAACGGAACATGGTTATGTGGACGAAGAGAATAACACGTACTGGAGATTCATGGATGAAGCTGGAGCCAACTGGAATCTTAACAGTACTGCAGGTCTTTTGTCAGAAGAGCAGGTAGCTTTAGAACTTTCGCAGGGACATCCGATCATATGCAGTGTCGGTCCGGGAGATTTTACCAAGATTGGACATTTTATCGTACTGACAGGTTATGAGAATGGCAATGTGAAAGTGAATGATCCGTTCAGCATAAAGAATTCGAAAGCAACATGGGTATTTGCCAATATCAAAGACCAGATAAAAGCGATGTGGGTATTTTCAAAAAAATAGCGATCAGACGGCAGGCGCCGGTGGAAGATCGTTTTCGGGAAACAGGAGAGAAAGATATGAGATATGATTTTACAAAGATTATAGACAGGCATGGAAAAGATGCGATTGCAGTAGACGGACTTGGAAAGAATCCGGGATTTGCACCGGAACCGCCAAAAGACGGATTTGATGTGATCCCGATGTGGGTGGCAGACATGAACTTTGAAACTGTCCCAACGATTCCAAAAGCGATCATGGACAGGGCAGCACATCCGGCATATGGATATTTCAATCCGGTGGAAGAGTATTATGATTCGATCATACGCTGGCATAAGATCCGCAATAATGTAGAAGGACTGATGCCGGAATATATCGGATATGAGAACGGAGTATTAGGCGGAGTAATCTCTGCTCTGACAGCTTTTGCCGCACCGGGAGATGCCGTACTTCTTCACAGCCCGACTTACATCGGATTCACCAAATGCATCACAGAGAATGGATACAAGATTGTACACAGTCCGCTCAAAAAAGACGAAAAAGGAATCTGGCGGATGGATTATGAAGACATGGATGCCAAGTTAAAGGCAAATAACATCCATGTAGCAATCTTCTGTAGTCCGCATAATCCGACCGGACGTGTATGGGAGCGCCGGGAGATCGAAGAGGCGATGGAAGTATATAAGAACAATGAATGTGTAGTGATCGCAGATGAGATCTGGTCAGATCTGATCTTAAAAGGCAGCCAGCACATTCCGACACAGTCGATCAGTCCGGATGCAAGAAACCGTACGATTGCATTGTATGCACCGAGTAAGACATTTAACCTGGCAGGTCTGGTAGGAAGTTATCATATAATCTTCAACAAAATGCTGCGTGACCGGGTGGAGGCAAAATCAAGAAAATCACATTATAATACAATGAATGTATTATCTATGCATGCGCTGATCGGGGCTTACGAGGCAGAAGGATATACCTGGGTCAATGAGCTTTGCCAGGTATTATCTGAAAATGTTGATTATGCAGTGAATCATATCCGTGACTACTACAGAGGAATTGAAGTAAGTAAGCCGCAGGGAACTTATATGTTGTTCCTGGACTGCGAAGACTGGTGTGAGGAAAATTATAAGTCACTGGATGAGCTGTTAAAAGCAGGATGGGACGTAGGCGTTGCATGGCAGGACGGAAGACCGTTCCACCAGAAATATGGAATCCGTATGAATCTTGCATTACCGCTTGGCAGAGTAAAAGAAGCATTCGAGCGTCTGGATGAGTACGTATTTCATGTGTAGATATCTGGAAAATATACAGAAATAAAAAGTATAATGCTGTAGATTCCAAAGGAAAATACAGCATTTATTAAGAATGAGAGAAGTGAGAAAATTTGGATAATATAATTGTATCGTTTAATGTAATTGCACCGGTATTTTTTCTTATGGTATTAGGATATTTTCTGGTCAATTATACATCTCTGGCGGACGGAAAGCTTACAAAACAGGCAAATGCCATTGTGTTTAAGATATTTTTACCATGTATGTTATTCTACAATGTCTACCAGAGTGATATCGGTTCTGAGATACATAGCAGGATCAGGCTGTGCATGTGGGCAGCAGGTGGACTGCTGATACTGTTTGTATTGTTGTGCCTGATCGTTCCAAGGATCGTAACACAGGAAAATCAGCAGGGTGTAGTTATCCAGGGGATTTTCCGGAGCAATTATGTGATCTTCGGAGTTGCAGTCGTACAGAATATGTATGGACCGAAAAGTACGACGACAGCGGCAATTTTAAGTGCCATCCTGGTACCGATGTATAATTTCCTTGCAGTAGTCGCGCTGTCGATCTTCGGTGAAAAAAGGGAAAATGACTGGAAAAAGATCATTCTGGATATTATAAAGAATCCACTGATCATATCTTCGGTATTAGGGATTATATTTTCACTTCTTGGGATCAGACTTCCGACAGCTGTCGATACAACGGTTCAGGATCTGGCCAAATTATCAACGCCGATTGCATTCATGATCCTGGGAGGTGATCTGGACTTTTCAAAAGTAAAAGGAAACTTAAAAACAGCATTTGTGGTATTGACGATCAAGCTGGTAATCTTGCCGCTTATCATGATTCCGATGGTGGTTATGATGGGTTACCGGGATGCGGACCTGTTGTCCGGGGTGCTGGCATATCAGACGCCGGTTGCAGTATCCAGCTATATCATGGCGCAGCAGGCGGGAGCGGATGGACAGCTTGCCGGGCAGCTGGTTGTGTTCTCATCGGTGCTTTCGATATTTACGTTGTTTGTGACGATATTCATATTGCGGACGATGGGGCTCCTTGCGGTTTAGTACCACAAAAGTAATCACTCTCTTTCAAAAAAATCTTCCTGAAAAGTTGATTTATCAGGTTAATAGGAATAGAATTATGAAATGAGTATTTCTAAAGACAAGGACGTTACAACATGGAGAGAGATTTAACAACAGGAAGTGTATTTAAGACAGTCATTTATTTTTCACTGCCATATCTGTTATCGTACTTTTTACAGACGTTATATGGTATGGCAGATTTATTTATTGTCGGTCAGTTTGGCGGGGTCAGCAGTACGACGGCGGTATCGATCGGAAGCCAGATCATGCATATGCTGACAGTTATGATCGTAGGGCTTGCGATGGGAGCGACGGTTATGATCGGGCGCTGCATCGGTGCAAAAGATTATAAGAAAGCATCGGAGACAATTGGAAACACGGCAACGATGTTCATGGGAATTGCGATCATACTTATGATCGTATTACTGGCGGCAGTCAGACCGATCGTCAGTGTGATGTCGACACCGGCCGAGGCAGTAGAAGGAACAATCCGTTATCTGACAATCTGCTTTATCGGGATTCCTTTTATTACAGCTTATAATATTATCAGTGCAATCTTCCGTGGAATCGGTGATTCCAAAAGTCCGATGTACTTTATTGCAGTAGCATGCGCAGCGAATATCGGTCTGGATTATCTGTTCATCGGAGTCATGGGACTGGATGCGGCCGGAGCAGCACTTGGAACGACCATCGCACAGGCAGTCAGTGTCATTGTTTCACTTACCGTGGTCATAAAAAAGGGCACAGGGATCAAATTAAGAAAATCGGATCTTCGTCCGAAGAGACATACGATGAAAAACATATTGAAAGTCGGTGTGCCGGTTGCACTGCAGGATGGATTTATCCAGATATCGTTTATTGCAATCACAATATTTGCCAACCAGCGTGGATTAAATGATGCGGCGGCGGTAGGTATTGTGGAAAAGATCATAGGGATCCTGTTCCTGGTACCGTCTTCTATGTTGTCAACGATATCGGCACTGGCATCGCAGAATATTGGTGCAGGCAAGCATGACCGTGCACGCCTGACATTGCGGTATGTATTATGTATGACAGTAGGATATGGATTAGTTGCGGCAACGATTGTGCAGTTTGTATCTGTTCCGTTTGTTGGACTATTCACGAATGACGGGGCAGTACAGATACTTGGAGGACAGTATTTACGAAGTTATGCATGGGACTGTGTATTTGCAGGAGTACATTTCTGCTTAAGCGGATATTTTTATGCATATGGCTTGTCTATCGTATCATTTATCCACAATTCCATATCTATCATATGTGCGAGAATCCCATTGTCTTATTATGCGGCAACGCATTTTCCGGATACGTTATTCCCGATGGGATGTGCGGCACCGGCAGGATCGATCATCTCAATCATTATCTGTGTTGGTGTACTGATATGGATGAACAGACATTCGGAAAAATACATGGGAAATAATAAGAGTGAAGTGTAAGAAGTGCTGCCTTCTTATCCGGTATATTGTAGTATAAAAAATCTGGAGTATTTCATACAGATAGTTACTGTACGAAATACTCCAGATTTTCTTGCATAATGATCTCGAGTTACTTCCGGAGCAATCAGATTACGATCGGCAGCGGAGATGATAAAATGTCTGATACCATCTTTATAGGCCTGGTGGATCCGTTGCTCCAGAAAGTAGATTTTAAGAATCTTTCGGCGGTGGAATAATGTATTAAAATATCAGATCGAGCGGTATAAAGATATTTTGAACTGATCGGCATTAAAAAGGATTGGTTGGTGAATGAGTAGAAGTCTAAATAAACAATTTCACCAACTGTGTCTTATCCAGCACAAAGATAGATACATCCATAAAAAGATGCGCCAGCAGCGTACTAAGGATGACACCATTGGAAGTCAGCAGGAATCCGCAGTGGAATCCATACCAGCATACGATAGCAGAATAGCTTCCCATCAATACAAGAAGCGGTAAATTCCTTGCGACACCTTGCAGTGTGTCTCTGATATCTTCGAGTGTAGAATCAAAGTAGAGGAAACGACCAACTGCCAGTGTGATAAAATACATGATCAGTGAATCATAGTTCGAATCATGATAGATGAACTTGATGTATAACAGGATCAGAATAATATAAAAGGCAGAGATCAGCCTTACGGAAGCCTTTTGTCTGGTTGGTATTGCAGTTAATGGGACGAACAGGATATCGAACCAGTTTGTCATAAATACAGAAAATACCAGGAATAAAAGTAAGATAATGTTCTGGTATTTCTGCCAGTAAAAGGCAGCCTGTGGGATCCGCTCATCGATAATATAGTAAAGAGACAGGAATAAAAGTACCGAAGTACTGGAAAATACCATCTCATAAAAGCTTTCGATAAGAGAAATTTCTTTTACTTTATGTATATGGTTTAGCTTTCGAATCTGCTTTGGTGTCAGATCCTGTGTGTTGAGTTTGTAGTGTTTTTTAAGCTTCGCTGTCAAAATAACGATTGCAAGAACCGCGATCAGGCAGAGCAGTGAGACAAGCATGAAGCCGCCTGCATTCTTAAAATTAAAATAATGAATTAGATAATATTGGAACATATCATACGCCTTCTTTGTTGTGATATTGATAAAAATATTTCGTTGCTGATGATTACAGCGGTGGAATATTTTTTCGGTTATTTATTGTAGCACTTTGAAAAAATATTGCAAATTGGAGATGCGGTAGTCGCAGATTTAGATCGACATGAGTAAAAAAGAAGCTGCTAGTGGCATGTCCTGTAGATACCAAAGTATGCAAGAGAAGTTGCCAGTGGCAGGTCCTGTAGATGTGAAATTGAGTTAAGTGTCAAAAAAATTAAAAAAATTTAAAAAGTGCTTGCATTTTAGAAAACATCATGCTATTATAAATGAGCATTGTTGATGCGGGTGTAGTTCAATGGTAGAACACCAGCCTTCCAAGCTGGATACGTGGGTTCGATTCCCATCACCCGCTTTTTTGCTACCCTTTTTTATGAAGGGAGATATGTTGGCATTTACGGCTATGATTTCCTGGGGCTTCTATTCCGCAATCATCAAGAAAATCGGTGAATGGGATTATCCGACGGCAGCGGTGACCAGGAGAATCTATTTTTACGGAATGTTATTCCTGATTCCGGTTCTGATGTGGCAAGGGGTGTCATGGGATGTGACAGTATTTAAAAAGCCGGAGATTATACTTAATTTTCTGTTCCTTGGAGTCGGAGCAAGTGCTTTGGGTTTCTTCTTATGGAATCTTTCTACCAAATGGATCGGTGCGATCAAGACGAGTGTATATATTTATGTGTCACCGGTTGTGACGGTTGTGCTATCTGTGGTGATACTGCATGAGAAGATGACGTTCGTATCTGTGACGGGAGCTCTGTTAATTCTGTTGGGACTGATCGTATCGCAGAAGAAAATTAATCAGAAAAAATAAGAGATTATAAGAAGCTTTGAATCCGGTGGATTATTGTGCCGGATCCAAGGCTTTTTTTGCCGTTGATCGCTTGAAAGAAGCTGCAAAAGAAGATGCTGGTAAGAAATTCTGCAGATAATAAGTTGGATAAGAAAAGAAAATGTGGATATCGGGTTCTGCGGTCAGCTGGAAATATACAGATATATATGAAAAAATATACAATAAAATATGGAAATATTCCTGTGACAAAACAGAAAGTTTGTTGTAAAATAACCGGTACAGTTCAAAAAACAATAATTAAGAAATGGAATATTTCAGATAAAATCATAGTGGAGGTTTACAGATATATGGAAAACGAACTTTTTGAAAAAGCGCCGGTACATAAGGCATATTTTAATATGGCATTACCGCTGGTATTCAGTATGGTCATTTCACTGGTCTATAATATGGTAGATACATTCTTCATTGCAAGAACGGGAAATACGAATCTGGTAGCAGGTGTGTCACTTGGAGCACCGATGTTCACGGCTATGATCGCACTTGGAGATATCTTCGGACTGGGTGGAAGTTCCGTGATCGCAAGATTATTCGGACAGAGGAAAGATGAGGATGCAAAACGCATCAGTTCCTTCTGTTTTTATGGAGCAATTATCTGCGGAGTGATTGTAACGGTATTACTTCTGATCTTCCGTGCACCGATGCTGCATTTATTAGGAGCGGATGCAAATACTTACAAATATGCATCACAGTACTATACATATCTGGTGCTGGGTTCTGTATTTATTATTGTATCATTTACACCGAACAACCAGCTCAGGTCAGAAGGATTTTCGAAAGCATCCATGGAAGGTTCCGTCCTTGGTGCAGTAGTGAATATTATATTAGATCCTATTTTTATTTCGGTACTGGGTATGGGAGCCGGCGGAGCCGCGATTGCAACAATCATCGGGTATATTGCGACGGACGCTTATTATGTGTGGATATATTTGAAAAAGAGTAAAAAGCTGTCGATTGATCCGGGACATATGCATATTAACATGCAAGAATTCAGACAGATCCTGGCAATCGGAATTCCTGCATCGATCACGAACTTTATGCAGAGCTTTGCAGTTACTGTTACAAACAGGAGTCTGCTTGTATATGGAAACAATAAAGTTGCGGCGATGGGAATCGTGATGAAAGTAAATATGATCGCGGCGTTGATTCTGGTTGGATTTGCGTTCGGATGTCAACCGTTGGTTGGTTATAATTATGGGGCAAGGAATAAGAAACGTCTGAAAGAGATTCTCGCATTTTGTTATAAATTCGAATGTGGTCTGGCAGTTATACTGGCAGTAATCTTATTCGCCGGTGCAAGACCCTTGATCCGTGTATTCATGAAGACACCGGAGATTGTAGATTCGGGTGTGCTGATGTTACGTCTACAGCAAGCAGGAATGATGTTTATGGCAGTCGTTCTGGTTACGACCTGTGTATTCCAGTCGGCGGGAAAAGCAATGGGAGCATTCTTGTTATCAGTCAGCCGTCAGGGTGTGATCTATGGAATTGTGATCGTTATTGCTTCGCATATGATCGGATATCATGGTGTGTTGGCCGCACAGGCTGTTTCTGATTTCCTGACAGCATTGATGGCTGCTATCCTGCTGAAACATGAGTTGTGGAGTGAATTAACCGATATAAAAAGGAATGAAGAAGCAGTATAGAAGTAGTATAATAAAAAGAAAGTATAGATGCAGGAAGGAAGATATGGATCATGTCATTAGAAAGAGCAAAGAAATATCTGGAAGAAAAAGGTTATGCAGATCACGTGATTGAACTGGAAGAATCAAGTGCGACGGTACAGCTTGCAGCAGAAGCTCTCGGTGTAGAGCAGGGAATGATCGCAAAGACGATGTCATTTCTGGTTGATGGAGAACCAATCCTGATCCTGACAGAGGGAACGGCGAAGGTTGATAACCGTAAATATAAGGATCAGTTTCATGTGAAGGCGAAGATGATTCCATTCGATGAAGTAGAAGAATATATCGGACATGCCCCGGGCGGTGTGTGTCCATTTGGAATTAAAGATGGAATTAAAGTTTATCTAGATGAGTCTCTGAAACGTTTTGAGACGGTATATCCTGCAGCTGGTAATGACCACAGTGCAGTCAGACTTACGATTGCAGAACTGGAAGACGTTGCCGGGGCATGTGGATGGATTGATGTATGTAAAGAAATGTAAAGAAAGAGAGAAAGTGGATTGTCGGTAGATGATCCGCTTTTTTCTATGCATTTGCAAGTCTGTAATGGAGAATCATTATAATCTACTGTACCGTGAAGATGAAAGAGAATTGATTCCTATCTGTAAACAGATGAATGTCTCACTGATGCCATATAGCCCGCTTGCAGCAGGACACCTTGCAAGACTGACATGGAAATCCGAATCTTTAAGAGGAAGAACGGACAGAGTTGCGGTTGGCAAATATGACCGTATGGAAGACGCAGATATGAAGATTGTCACCCGCGTACACGAACTTGCAGAAAAGTATCAGTGTAAGATGTCGCAGATCGCAATCGCATGGCAGTGGGCAAAAGGTGTTACTTCGCCGATCATCGGTGCAACGAAGATGCAGTATCTGGATGATGCGGCAGGTGCATTGAACGTTCGACTGACAGCAGAAGGCATTGCATATCTGGAAGAGTGTTATGTACCACATCCGATTGTTGGTGCGATTGATAAGAATCCGGCGCAGGGTGTGATGTTGTTGGATGAGAAGAAATAGAGAAAATTATGAATAGACAGTAAAGCAGCTGGAGAATATCTGGTTGATAAAATTAATATTTCAGAAAGGCAAGTATCACGAAAAAAGATACTTGCCTTTTTCGTAACTATGCGATCATAAGAAACTATCAATGATGGGTACTGCCGCGCTAGATTATATTTTTACTGGAATGGCAAGAGAAAAAGTGCTGCATACCAGGAGCCGGGAATATGTTGTGGATGAAATATGGAAGTAGATTTTTCATTTTACTGGTACACAAATTTTTTAAAAAATTAGCACTCACCTCTTGACAGTGCTAATAATGCGTGCTATAGTACAAATAGAACAAAGGAAGAGAGATAAAGAATCAAAGATATGAAGCCGACAGCATTCATATAAGATTCAAACATCCGGAATCCCGAAGTTCCAGCAAACAACACCTCGGAATTCTCCGATCGTGCTAATTATAAATTTTTACCATTTGGAAGGAGATATGACTTATGATGATGCCTAGTATTTTTGGAGAAAACTTATTTGATGACTTTATGAACGATTTTTCATTCCCGACATTCCCGAATGTTGACAAAGAACTGTATGGAAAACACGCAAAGAACTTAATGAAGACAGATGTAAAAGAGACAGAGAATGCATATGAGATAGACATTGACTTGCCGGGATTTAAGAAAGATGAGATCCAGATGGAACTGAAAGACGGCGTACTTACCGTCAGTGCAGCCAAAGGACTGGACAAAGATGAGGAAGACAAGAAAGGTAACTACATTAGAAAAGAGCGTTATGCAGGCAGCATGAGCAGAAGCTTCTATGTAGGAAAACATGTAACCGTAGAGGATGTACATCCGAAATATGAAAGTGGAATCCTTTCCTTCAGTGTTCCGAAAGCAGAAGCAAAACCGGTAGAAGAGAAGAAACATTACATTTCAATCGAAGGTTAATGACAGGCAGATGCGGGAAACGATAAGTGACGGTATAGCCTGTATGGCAAAAGAGTAAACGTACCCCACAGGTGTTAAGCCTGTGGGGTACAATATCATAAAGAGAAAATAATCAGGATAACGTAAGAAGCTCACATATTCCACGAAATCCTGTTCACATAGATGAAGATGATAGAAAATAATATAGAATAAATGACGGGAGGGAGAACTATGGCGGCAAAAAGAGATTATTATGATGTTCTTGGAATCAGCAGGAGTGCGGACAAGAGTACAATAAAAAGAGCATATCGTAAACTGGCCAAGAAATACCACCCGGATACCAATGCCGGAAATGCACAGGCAGAAGAAAAGTTCAAGGAAGCGACAGAAGCCTATAATGTGCTGAGTAATCCGGAGAAAAAGAAATTATATGATCAGTTTGGCCATGCAGCTTTTGATGGCAGTGCAGGCGGCAGTGGAGCATATGGCTATGGAAACGGACCTGGCGGCGGTACTTACAGTTATACCGGACCGAATGGAAGCTTCCATGAATATCATTTCGAAGGCGGCGATATGGACGATATCCTGAAGAATATATTTGGCGGCGGATTCTCGGAAGGCAGCGGAAGCGGGTTCCATGGATTTGGCGGATTTGGAAATAGTGGATCAGGAAGGACACGTACGTCCGGAAGAAGTTATGAAAGCAGCGGATTCGGAAATGGATTTGGAAATCATGGATTCGGCGGAGAAGGAAATTTCCGTCAGGATGGTTCCGATGTGACCGCTGAGATAGATGTGACATTTGACGAGGCTGCATTTGGAGGAGATAAAGTCATCCGGCTGTCAGACGCACAGGGCAGTAATGCAGCAGGAAAATCACTGAAAGTGCATATCCCGGCCGGCATCAGTGACGGAAAAAGTATCCGTCTGCGTGGCAAAGGAATGCCTGGACTTTCAGGAGGCAAGGCAGGAGATCTGTTGCTGAAAGTGAGAGTTGGTAAACGACCGGGGTTTGAACGAAAAGATATGGATGTATATTCAACTGTCATGATTCCGTTTACCACAGCAGTATTAGGTGGTGAAGCAGTTGTACAGACGCTTACCGGAAGGGTAGTGTGCAAGATTAATCCGGGAACACAGTCCGGAACAAAGATTCGGTTAAAAGGTAAAGGAATCGTGTCTATGAAGGATGCAGGAAGATATGGAGATCAGTATGTGACTGTTCAGATAGATGTACCAAAGAATCTAAGCAATGAGGCAAAAAGAAAATTGAAAGAATTCGAAGCTGCGTGTAAGAACGGAAGCAGAGGGGCAGCATAATTTATAAATTGTTATGCATCATTTTATCCAAAAGGATTTAGATAAAAATTCAGGAAAGGTAAAATGATGCATTTTTTCTGTATTGACGCTCACTTTGGAAAGAATTATAATAAAATAATTAGAGACAATGAATTTGTATACCCATACAGGTTATTGAAATATATGCTAAGGAGATAAGTAAGATGAGCAAGATTATTTTAACTGGTGACCGACCGACAGGACGTCTTCACGTTGGTCATTATGTAGGTTCTTTGAAAGAACGTGTAAAATTACAGAATTCAGGAGAATATGACGAGATTTATATTATGATCGCAGATGCGCAGGCATTGACTGATAATGCCGAACATCCGGAGAAGGTACGTCAGAATATTATGAACGTAGCATTGGATTATCTGGCATGCGGAATCGATCCTGAGAAATGTCACATTTTTATTCAGTCCATGGTTCCGGAACTGACAGAGTTAACATTCTATTATATGAATCTGGTAACCGTATCCAGAGTACAGAGAAATCCTACGGTAAAAGCTGAGATCCAGCAGAGAAACTTTGAGGCAAGTATCCCGGTTGGTTTCTTCTGCTATCCGATCAGTCAGGCTGCAGATATCACGGCATTCCGCGCGACAACAGTTCCGGTTGGAGAAGATCAGATGCCTATGATCGAGCAGTGTAAAGAGATTGTTCACAAGTTTAACAGTGTATATGGAGAGACTCTGACTGAGCCTGAGATCGTACTCCCATCTAACAAGTCATGCTTAAGACTTCCGGGTATCGATGGAAAGGCCAAGATGAGCAAATCACTTGGAAACTGTATCTATCTTTCTGATGAAGAAGATGTTGTTAAGAAGAAAGTAATGTCCATGTTCACAGATCCGAACCACCTGCGCGTGGAAGATCCTGGACAGGTAGAAGGCAATCCGGTATTCATTTATCTGGATGCATTCTGCAAGGATGAATATTTCGAAGAATTCTGGCCGGAATATAAGAATCTGGATGAACTGAAAGCGCACTATCAGCGTGGAGGTCTGGGTGATGTCAAAGTGAAGAAATTCCTGAACAAGGTTCTTCAGGCAGAGCTGGCACCAATCCGTGCAAGAAGAAAAGAATGGGAGCAGAAGCTTCCGGAAGTATTCGAAATCCTGAAAGAAGGAAGCAGGGTAGCTGAGGCGAAAGCAGCAGAGACATTGAAAGATGTAAAGGTTGCTATGAGAATCAACTATTTTGATGATGAAGATTTCCTGAACTAGGAATCTGCGGACAGCTGAAAAATCATTATATTGCATTTGTTAATATGAAAATAAAATCCTCAAAATACCGGATGATATGGTATTTTGGGGATTTCTTTTGTTAAGAATTGCGGTATAATAAAACTATCAGTAAAAAAAGCAAATTGTATAGATAATACGGGAGTGAAGGGGTGTAATGCTATGAAAGAGATAACGAAAGAGACACTTCTGAAAGCTATGAAATCGCGAGATGCGGGAGAGCATCCGGTATTTCGTGAATGTGAATTCAAAGACATGGATCTAAGCGGAATGGATCTGCATAATATGGACTTCACATTGAGTTCCTTTCAAAATGTAAATCTGGAACGTGTGAATTTTGAAAACTGCAGTGTGGAAAATGCATTATTCGACGGCAATTCCCTGCATGGTGCAAATTTTCAGAATGCAAATATGAAGACGGCAGCATTCCGTGGATGTGATATGCGGGAATGCAACTTCAAAGGAGCCAACCTTTACGGGGCTGTATTGGAGCATGCGAAGCTGGATGACATTCAGTCAGACGAAGCAACGCAGTGGTTCCGCATGCACTGTCCAGAGACCGGACCGATCCTTGGCTATAAGAAATGTGTGAATGACAGAGTGGTACAGCTTCTGATCCCGGCAGATGCTAAACGGACTTCGGCAACACTTCCTTCCTGCCGGTGCAGCAAGGCAAAGGTACTTTCGATAAAAAATTTTGATGAAACGGAAGAATTCGAAGAAGCCTGGTCGCTGGTCGATGAGAATTTTGTATACAGAAAAGGACAGTGGGTGGAGGTCAAAGATTTTAACGAGGACAGATGGATGGATTCCACGACGGGGATTCATTTCTGGATGAACAGAAATGAAGCACTCGGGTATTAAATCCCCTGCATTGGAAAAAGTTTACTGATAGATGAGAAAGAAAAATAAATGGAGGTGCAAAAGGCAAATGAAAGCAGACATCAGATGGTTGGATGATCCGCAGGTATTTCGTGTGAATCGTCTGGATGCACACAGTGATCATAAGTTTTATGAGAATAAAGAAGATTATAAGAAGCAGGATCAGCGGTTAAAACAATCGTTAAATGGAATCTGGAAGTTCCACTATTCAGTGAATGCATTGGAACGTCCGGCTGATTTTTATCAGAAATGGTTTAACTGTAAAAATTTTGATGAAATGAAAGTGCCACAGCATATAGAACTGGCGGGATACGATAAGATTCATTATATCAATACGATGTATCCGTGGGAAGGACATATTTACAGAAGACCGGCAGGATATGGAAAAGAAAAAGGGAAAGGTATGTTCAGCCAGGCCGAATATAATCCGGTAGGTTCTTATATCCGGAAGTTTGATCTGAATGACGGACTGAGAGGAAAGAGGATTATCTTAAGTTTTGAAGGTGTGGAACAGGCATTCTATGTATGGGTGAACGGAGAGTTCGTGGGGTATGCAGAAGACAGCTTTACGGTTTCGGAATTTGATATTACATCATATGTAAAAGATAAAGATAATCTGCTGGCAGTGGAAGTACATAAGCGCAGTACGGCGGCATTTCTGGAAGACCAGGATTTCTTCCGGTTTTTTGGTATTTTCAGAGATGTGAACCTGTACGGAATACCGGCGGTTCATGTTGAAGATCTGTGGATCCGTCCGAAGTATCATCCGGAAGATGGAAAGGCAGAACTGGAGCTGGATATCCGATTATCACAGAAAAAGAAAGAAAATAATATCCAGGGTAAAATAAAAGTTTCTTTGCAAGATATCTATAGTGATGAAAATCATGTATTACTGGATGAAACGGAGAATCTGAACAACCCGGTGATCCAGAAGAATCTTCCGGTAGAAGGATCAGTGAACAATGAGATCCAGTTCCGTTATGAATTAGAAGAATCCGTACATGCATGGAGCAATGAAGATCCGTATCTGTATGAGCTTCTGATAGAAGTTCAGAATGAAAAAGGCGAGACAGTAGAAGTGGTTCCATATCAGATTGGATTCCGTAAGATAGAATTAAAAGGCAGAAAGATGCTGCTGAATGGAAAACGTCTGATCATCAATGGTGTAAACCGGCATGAATGGAATGCCAGAAGCGGAAGATGTATTACCGAAGCTGATGAGAAATGGGATATCGAATGTATCAGACGCAATCATATCAATGCAGTCAGAACCTGCCATTATCCGGATCATATTTCATGGTATTACAGATGTGATCAGGCGGGGATCTATCTGATGGCAGAGACAAATCTGGAGACACATGGATCGTGGCTGAAACAAGGTGTGATTGAACCGTCGTGGAATGTTCCGGGAAGTATCGGATGCTGGAGAGGATGTACATTAGACAGGGCAGTATCGAACTTTGAATCATTTAAGAATCATGTGTCGGTACTCTTCTGGTCACTTGGAAATGAATCGTATGCCGGTGATATCCTGGTGGAGATGAACCGTTACTATAAAGAAAAAGATCCGGACAGACTTGTGCATTACGAAGGCGTGGCAGAGAACCGGCCTTATGAGGATTTAATTTCTGATATGGAGAGCCAGATGTATGCTCCGCCGGAGAAGATAAAAGAATATCTGGAAAATAATCCGAAGAAACCATTTATCTTATGTGAATATATGCATGATATGGGAAATTCTCTGGGAGGAATGGAATCTTATATCAGATTACTGGATCAGTATGAGGATTATCAGGGAGGCTTCATCTGGGATTATATCGATCAGGCACTGTTCGTGAAGGATGAAGTGACAGGACGTGATGTATTGCGTTATGGTGGTGACTTTGATGACAGGCCATCGGATTATGAATTTTCGGGAAATGGAATTTTATTTGCGGACAGAACGGAAAAGCCGGCAATGCAGGAGGTGAGACATTACTATGGACTACGCAGATAGAGGAAAATTAGGAATTGTGTATGGAGATGTAACACTTGGAGTACACGGAGAAGACTTTCATCTGATCTTTTCTTATCAGACAGGCGGTCTGGAATCCATGGTAAAGCATGGAAAGGAATGGCTGTATCGCACACCGAAGCCGACATTCTGGAGAGCAACCACAGACAATGATCGTGGAAATGGATTCCCGTTTAGAGCCGGTATGTGGATGACTGCCGATATGTTCCAGAAATGTGTGGATATCCAGGTACGGATAGACGGAACCAAGATAGAAAAACCGAGCGCACCGGTAAATAATAAATATTCGGATAAAGAAACTGCGGAACGTGTGGAAGTTATATTTACATATGAGACATTAACTGTTCCGTCAACACAGGTAAAGGTATCGTATCTGGTATTTGCTGATGGAAATGTCAGAGTAAGAGCGCACTATTACGGGAAAGAGGGAATGCCGGAGCTCCCTGCATTCGGTATGCGCTTTGTCATGCCGACAAAGGCAGACGGATTCGTTTATGAAGGATTATCGGGTGAGACATATCCGGATAGAAAAGCCGGGGGTATTCACGGAATTTATGAAGTAGAGGGTCTTCCGGTTACACCGTATCTGGTTCCGCAGGAATGTGGCATGCATATGGATACCGAGTGGGTGACAGTGAAGAGAAGTACGGTTTTGGATAACCGGAATCGTCATATAGAACAAAGTGGACTTACATTCCGGGCGGGCAGTGAGATCAATCATTCCACGTTTGCATTTTCATGTCTTCCTTATACTGCAGAAGAACTTGAGAATGCAACGCATCAGGAAGAGCTGCCGCCGGAAAGAAGAACGGTACTTTGTATCTATGGAGCGGTCCGTGGTGTAGGCGGAATCGACAGCTGGGGATCTGACGTGGAGGAGCAGTACCGGATTCCTGGAAATAAGGATATTGAAGTAGAATTTATAATGTAGCTCTTTTTTTGCATAACTGGATACAGTTCTTTAGCCAGTCACACATCGCTTCCTCGCGGGCAATACCGCCGCTTAAGACGAGGTAGTCAGTAAACAGCTCGTCATCTACAGGGGGAAGAGTGGTAAACTTTTCCATGTCTTCTTTCAGATAGTCGAGCCGGTCAAGATGCTGGCTTAGCTGATCATGCAACAACTGTATACGGAATTCTGGGGAAGCAAGATGGGAAAAGAAAAGCTGTAAACGGAATTCATCTTTGGGAAGAGACGGCATCGGATAGAGCGTCTCTTCCCATTTTTTGAATGCTTCTTTTCCGGCATCTGTGATAGTGTATACTTTCTTTTCCAGTACGGTTCCGGTTATTTCTATATGATATTCGATCAGACCTTCTTTGGTCAGGGCTTTTAATTTCGGATAGATCTGACTGTGGCTGGCATTCCAGAATTCGAACAATGCTGAGTTGAACTCTTTGGTGAGTTCGTAGCCGGTCATGTCTTTTTTCATCAGTAATCCGAGGATTGCGTATTTTAGAGTTTCCATAATACATCCTTTCTATAGTTAATCTATTTTTTAAATATAAGTTTCTTTGGTGAGTATAGCATAAATCAGGTGCTTGTTCCAACAGATATAAAAATATTTTAATGCAAACATGTCTGTATTGACATGTTTTGAGAAGAAGTGATAGGATAATAAGAGTTGTTATAAGAAAGGAGTATAGGAAATTGAGTAAAAAGAAACAAAATAATTACATCGTAAAGAGATATATCATCTTTTTGATTGGACTTTTTGTAAATTCACTTGGAGTTGCGCTGATCACGAAGGCGAATCTGGGAACTTCACCGATTTCATCTATCCCGTATGTACTGAGTCTGAATTATCCATTTACATTAGGGAACTTTACAATTTTCTTCAGTATTTTACTGATCGTGTTGCAATTGATCCTGCTTGGAAAGAATTTTAAAGTGGAACATCTGCTACAGATTCCGGTATCACTGATCTTTGGATATTTTATCGATGCCTGTATGATTCTGTTAGGATTTGTGAATCCGCATTCTTATCCGGTAAAAGTGATCGATCTTCTGATCGGCTGTCTGATCCTGGGTGTCGGAGTATATATGGAAGTATTGGCAGATGTTGTTATGCTGCCGGGAGAGTCCTTTGTCCGTGCAGTAGTATTCCGCTGGAAGACAGAATTTGGTATAACAAAGATCTGCTTTGACGTAAGTATGGCAGTGATCGCGGCGGTTCTGTCATTCGTTCTGGCTGGAAGACTGGATGGAGTCAGAGAAGGTACGGTTGTTGCGGCACTTCTGGTTGGATTCATCGCAAGAACGATCGGACGTTATTTGAGTTTTATGCCGGAAAAGTTATTTGGTGTTGTGAACGAGACAGAGGAGGCTTCCGATGCTGTGGACAATGAAGCTGTGACAACAGGTCAGTTCTGTATTGCGATCGGACGCCAGTATGGAAGCGGTGGACGCGATCTGGGAGCAAAGCTTGCTGAGAAATTAAATTGTGACTTCTATGACAAAGAAATCATCCAGCTTGCGGCAGGTTCGACCGGATATACACCGGAATACATATCAAAAAGAGAGGAAAATATGACGAACAGTTTCTTATATGATCTGGTTCATGAAATGTATGCATATTCCGATGAATATGAGCCGCCGAAGGATAAGATCTTTGAGGCAGAAGCAGAGGTCATCAGGTCTGCAGCTAAGAAAGGAAACTGTGTCATCGTTGGAAGATGTGCAGATGCAATCTTAAAAGATGATCCGGATTGTATCGGCATATTCTTAAGTGCGCCGCTTAAGACGAGAATTCAGACGGTAATGAAAAGAGATGGTTTGGATGAAAAAGCGGCAAAACGCAGGATTGAACAGACTGACAGAAGACGTGCAGACAATTACAGATACTATACGAGAAGAATATGGGGGATGTCCGGTAATTATCAGATGTGTATCGATACTTCGCTTGGTGAAGACTATGTGATCAATACCGTACTGGATCTGGTGAAGAATGTAAATCGCCATGTATCCGAAAGCAGAGCAGAATAAGAATTATCTCCTGAAAACTTGACATGAATATAAGGATGCGATAGATTAATTTATGGATTTGAGAGTATGAAGGAGAGAAACATATGAATTTACATGAATTCCTTATCGTGTGTCCACTGGTATTTCTTGCCGGATTTGTCGATGCGATTGCCGGAGGTGGCGGATTGATCTCATTACCGGCATATATGTTCGCAGGGATTCCGGTACACCATGCGATTGCGACAAATAAATTATCATCAGCGACTGGAACAGCGGTGTCGACATGGCACTTGGTGAAGAGCAAATGTGTTGACATATTTTTAGTCCCGGGTACGGTAGCCTGTGCATTTGTGGGTTCAATTGCGGGGGCGAACCTGGCGCTGATCATCAGTGACAAAGTACTTAAGACGGTACTGGTATTTGTGCTTCCTGTTGTTGCATTCTGTGTATTGCGGGACAAGGATCTGAAACCGGTGATACCGGAAGGATTTACCAGAAAAAAACAGTATCTGATCATGGCAGCATGTTCTTTTGTGATCGGCATCTATGATGGATTCTACGGACCGGGAACCGGAACATTTTTACTGCTTGCATTTACCAAATTAGGAAAGCTTGATATGGAGAAGGCAACCGGTAATGTGAAGGTCGTCAATCTGACATCGAATATATCGGCATTGATCACATTTATTCTTGCAGGAAAGATTCTTTGGGTGCTGGGACTTTCGGCGTCGGTATTCAGCATTGCCGGACATTATCTTGGCGCACATATGGTTGTGAAGAACGGCGTGAAGATCATTAAGCCGATCATCCTGCTGGTGCTGGCGTTATTGCTGATCAAGATTGTCCTGGGAATATAAATATGAAGATAATTGTGCCCAGTCCCTGAAAATAGAGTATAATAAAAGAAAATGTATAACGAATACAAGGAGGATTCTATCATGACAGAAGACACAAGAAAATTCGTAGAAGAGAAGACAAAGGAAATATTAAATGCAGGTTCATGCTGTCCGGAATTAAAAGAGATGGCACAAAAATGGCTGGCAGCAGAAGGAACTACAGATGAAAAGGCCGTGACAGAAGCATATCTTCAGGAATTATCTGAGGATGTACTGCCAATCGATGCACTGATCAGCTTTGCTTCATCTGAAAAAGGAGCAGAGGTATTCGGAGCAGAACAGGCAAAATCTATGGCAGAAGCCGGAAAGGCATCTAAAGCGAACGGCGGTAAATATTGTATCTGCCCGGCGTGCAGCGCAGGCGGAGCAATCCTGGATAAGAAAAATGAAATACTTTAAATTGTCATGTATTTGAAAGAAGCTGTCGGCGGCAGGGTATGTGTTTGGAAAGAAGCTTTTGAGTTGGGAGGGAGAATTTTTTTATTTTCCCTCCCAAATTTAGTGTATTGCAGTAAAAGAGTTCACAGTGTATAATGTACCCATGATTTTTAGAAATGAGGTACAACATGGAAAATCCAAATAGAAACTTTAAATCTCAGACCTGTGAAGATTTCATAGAAGTCCTTGCAAGTAAAGCAGCTGTTCCGGGCGGCGGCGGGGCATCGGCGTTAGCCGGAGCCATCGGGATCGCACTTGGTAATATGGTCGGAAGTCTGACTGTAGGAAAGAAGACCTATGCAGATGTAGAAGAAGAGATCATCGAATGCAAAAAAAAGGCAGATGAGATTGCAAAAGAATTTTTAGAACTGATGGATAAGGATGCGGAAGCATTCGAGCCGCTCAGTAAGGCATATGGACTTCCGAAGTCTACGCCGGAAGAGATTGCCAAAAAAGCAGAGATTATGGAAGAGGCGCTGAATACGGCATGTGGTGTTCCGATTGAGATTATGAAGACCTGTGCCAGAGGTATTGACCTGGTAGAAGTATTCGCTGCGAAAGGAAGCAGGATTGCATTAAGTGATGCGGGAGTTGGAGCAACACTTTTAAAATCCGCAATGCAGGGGGCTTCACTGAATGTATATATTAATACGAAATCAATGAAAGACAGAAGAAAAGCAGAAGAGCTTAATCATCTGGCAGATTTCCTGCGGGAAGAATACGAAGCAAAAGCAGACCGGATATTTGCGGAAGTAAACAGCCGTATCCGGTAAAATCCAGTGAGATAAAGACGGATAGACCGGAAATGTCCGGAGAAAATACAAAATAAAAGGAAAGCAGCAGGAAAAATGGCAAAATTACTATTAGGAAAAGAAGTAAATGCTTCTATCAATGAAGAAATCAAAGCAAAAGTAGAAACTTTAAAAGCACAGAATATCACACCGACACTTGGAATTATCCGTATCGGTGAAAGAGAAGATGACATCGCATACGAAAGAGGCGCAACAAAACGCTGTGAGACACTGGGAGTAGCATATGAGAAATTCCTTCTTCCTGCAGATGCAGAAGAAGAAGAGGTATTAAAGACGATCGACCAGGTAAATAAAAGTGAAAAAATCCACGGAGTTCTGTTATTCAGACCGCTTCCGAAGCATCTGAATGAAGACAAGATCGTGAATGCACTGGCCGTAGAAAAGGATGTAGACGGAATTACCGATCTTTCCATGGCAGGTGTGTTCATGGGAAAAGATATGGGATATGCACCGTGTACGCCGAGTGCCTGCATGAAGGTACTGGATCATTATGGAATTGACTGTACCGGTAAGAAAGTGGTAGTTATCGGAAGAAGTCTTGTAGTCGGAAAACCTGCAGCGATGATGCTGATCAAGAAGAATGCGACCGTAACCGTCTGCCATACCAGGACGGTGGACATGCCATCTGTAGTAAAGGAAGCAGATATCGTAGTTGTAGCGGCCGGAAAAGCAGGAGTGATCGATGGAAGCTATCTGCGAGAAGGACAGATCGTGATTGATGTAGGAATCAATGTGAATGAAGAAGGAAAGCTCTGCGGAGATGTGAATTTTGAAGAAGCAGAGAAGATTGTGGAGGCAATCACACCGGTCCCAAGAGGCGTCGGCGGAGTGACGACTTCAATTTTGCTGGAACATGTGGTAGATGCCGCGATTGCACAGAACAGGTAAAGAGAAGCCGGGGATTATATCGCTGGTCTGAAAAATGACAATAAAAGGATGGTAACCTTTATGTGTAGCCGGAAAGTTATGGCAGAAGCCTTGATTTTCCGGCTTTTATTCCAGTCCGGGTAGCCAGCTTAGTGAATTAAGTAGAAAAAAATTACCAGATCCCCATTACATGCTGCATTCCAAGGCTCACAATTGTAATTCCAACCCAACAGCAGGCACCCAGCAGAAGTGGTTTTCCTCCGGATTTAATAAGCTTCACAACATTACTGTTAAGCCCGATTGCGGCCATAGCCATAATGATAAAGAACTTCGATAATTCTTTTAACGGAGCAAATACGTCAGCGCTGACACCCATACTCATACATACTGTTGTGATGATAGCTGCAATGATGAAGTATAAGATGAACATAGGAAATGCTCTCTTCAGGCTGAATTTGTTTGCGGAAGAATCAGCAGTTCCGGCTTTTGAGGCAGATCTTGCACGGATCAGGGATAATACCAGTGTGATCGGAATAATTGCCAGTGTACGTGTAAGCTTTACCGTAACAGCAGTATTCAGTGTCTCGCTTCCAAGGTTCCACATACTGTCCCAGGTAGAGGCGGCAGCCGTTACGGAAGAGGTATCATTGATCGCAGTTCCTGCGAATAATCCGAAAGATCCACCGCCTGTTGTGTCAAAACCAAGTGCGCTTCCAAGTACCGGGAAAAGTACGGCTGCAATGACGTTGAAGAAGAAGATAACAGAAATTGCCTGTGCAACTTCGGTATCATCTGCATCAATGACCGGTGCGGTGGCAGCGATCGCAGATCCTCCGCAGATGGAAGAACCGACACCAACCAGGATGGAAGTGTTAGAAGGTACTTTGATAATTTTACGGAGCAGCCATGCGATGATCAGGGAAGTACTGATGGTACATACGATGATCGGGAGTGACTGTTTTCCGGTCTGTAAGATGACGCCAAGGTTCATTCCGAATCCAAGCAGGACAACTGCTGTCTGCAGAATAATCTTAGAAGTCCATTTGATTCCTGATTCGGCTTTTCCTTTGTTCGTCCACACTAAAGTGATCAGCATTCCGGCAAGGATTGCGATGACAGGGCCGCCAACAACTGGGAATGTCTTTCCAAGAAGCCAGGAAGGTACGGCAATCACAAAACAAACCAGTATACCGTTTAGGTTTTTTTTCAAAAAATTCATGTTTTTTCCTCTTTCTCATTCTTTTGTTAGTTCATACAGGTTTCCAATTAGAGATTATAACACTGGTAAACGATAATAAAAAATTATATAATATTATTGAACGATAATAAAAAATTATTGACAGATATGAAAGAGAATTAATAAAAATCATTTGTGAAAATCAAATTGACAATGAAGGGAAGAAAATTATGCTGGATTTTAGAACAGATACATTTCTTACGGTATGTGAGACGATGAACTTTACAGAGGCAGCAAGAAGATTACATATTACACAGCCGGCAGTTTCGCAACATATTCGTTTCCTTGAAAAGGAATATAATACCAGATTGTTTTCTTATTGTAATAAACAACTGTATCTGACGCCTGCAGGGGAGATACTCAGAAAACGTCTGATGACAATGAAAAATGATCAGCTGGCAATTATGAATGAGATAAGAAATGAATCCCATAAAATGGAATCTCTTTCTATAGGTGTTACAATGACGATCGGAGAATATGCAATTGTAGATAAAATAGCAGATTTTCTGATCGGTCATCCGGAGATGAATCTACACATACATTATGGAAATACAACACAGCTATTAACATTGCTGGATGAAGGAATTATTAATCTGGCACTTGTAGAGGGGAATTATCCGAAGGAAAATTATGAACATAAAAATTACAGTACCGAAGAATATATAGCAGTTTGTGCCAGAAATCACATATTTGAAGTAAAATCGCCGGAAACGATGCAGGAACTGGTGAAGGAGCGCCTGCTTGTACGTGAACCGGGATCCGGGACAAGGAATATTTTAGAAGAGTTACTTCTTGCAAGAGGAATGGGGATAAAAGATTTTCTTCACTATACAGAAGTGGAAAATATGCATACAATTATCGGGCTTTTAAAAAGAGATTGTGGAATTTCATTTATGTACAAAATTGCGGTAGCGGATGAACTTAAGAACGGAACATTGAAAGAAATCAGGCTTTCAGATTTTAAAATGCAGCATGATTTTGATTTTATCTGGGAAAAGGGCAGTATTTATACAGAAAAATATATTGGAATATGTGAGGAACTTCTGAAAAAGTACTGATATTGGCAGGGTAAGGCATTCTATTACATTATTATCTGTGCTGCACCGGAGAAAAGTGTTACGGAGACGATAAAGTCATCCTTACAGGAATAATTCATATGCATAAATGCCAGAGCATTACCGTTTACAGAAATGCTGATTTCTGTTAATCTGAAAGCAGAAATCAGGAGGGATAAGAAGTATATGATGACAAGAGAGGAAGCATTAGCATACGGAATGTCATTTTATAATGTATATGAAGAAAAGCCATTTCGTGATCCGAACTGGCAGCTGGTGCGGATTAAAGGAAGTAAAAAAACATTTCTGTGGATATATGAACGGGAAGGCTATATCAATCTGAATGTCAAAGTGAATCCGGAGTGGAGAGACTTCTGGCGCTCGGCGTATGAGTCAGTGACGGCCGGATATCATCTGAATAAAGAACACTGGAATACGATCATTCTGGATGGGACCATTCCGGAAGAAGAGATCAAAAGAATGATCGCAGAAAGCTATGATCTGCTTACGGACAGTCCGACAAAGAGAATCTATGAAGCAGTGAAGCGTATTCCCAAAGGACATGTGGCAACTTATGGGAAGATTGCAGAGATGGCAGGAGAACCCAGGATGGCAAGAGCCGTGGGCAATGCATTGCATAAGAATCCGGATCCGGAACATATTCCATGCTTCCGTGTAGTTAATGCAAAAGGAGAACTGGCCGGAGCATTTGCATTTGGAGGCCAGAATGTGCAGGCAGAACTTCTTCGGGCGGATGGAGTCGAAGTGATAAACGGAAGGGTAGATCTGGAAAAATACGGAATATAATTGACAATGCATTTCCAGAGATGGCAAAAGGTGCTCAGGATGAGGCCTTTCTGCATGGTTATACCGTATTATTTGGAAGTACTGATAATAACTATATACAGGAAGAAAAGTTTTTGGATGCATTAAAAGCAAAGATGGTGGACGGTATTATATACGTCAGTTTCAATCCTGCAACAAGTGAAAAACTTCTGGAAAACATAACGGTTCCGGTGGTTTTTATGGACAGAAAGATAAAGAAAAGGGAGAATATGGGAAGTGTTCTGATCGATAATTTTTCTGCAATGAAGGATGTAGCGGCATATATTGCCGGAAAAGGCTGCAGACAGCCGGCTGGAATGCTGATCAGATATATAGATCAGGGAATGCCGCTTACAGACAGGATCCTTCCATATGAGATTATGGAGCGTGGAACTCTGTATAATATGAAAACGTTTAACCAATTTACTTAAAGGAGGATATACACATGAAATATCGTAACGTAGGAAAAGCAGGAATCAAAGTCAGTGAGATTGCACTTGGAAGCTGGATGACAGATCTGAAAGGAAGTTCCGAGGAAGATGTGGCAAAAGAAGTTGTAAAACTTGCCTATGAGAATGGAATTAATTTCTTCGACTGTGCAGATGCATATTCAGGAGGAGCAGCTGAAAGGTTCTTAGGAGAAGTGTTAAAAGAATTCCCGAGAAAAGATCTGGTGATCTCAAGCAAGGTCTATTTCCCAACAGGAGATGGCGTGAATGATAGAGGACTTTCCAGAAAGCACATTATGGAAAACTGTGAGCAGTCTCTGAAAAATATGAACTTAGATTATCTGGATCTGTATTATTGCCATCGCTATGATGAGAACACAGATCTGGAAGAGACACTTCGTGCGATGAGTGATCTGGTTGCTCAGGGAAAGGTGCTGTATTACGGTGTAAGTGAAGAATGGGGAAGTGCAAGAATTGAAGAAGCACAGAAGATCATTGATAAGCGTGGTTTATATCCAATCACAGTGATCCAGCCACAGTACAATATGGTAGACCGCTATATTGAGCATGAGATCATGGGAACTTGCAGAAAATACGGAATCGGTATCACTTCATTTTCACCGTTGTCGCAGGGACTTCTGACCGGTAAATATAAAAAAGGACATCCATATCCGGAAGGATCCCGTGCAACACATCAGGCAGACAAACAGATCAATAATCTGCTGACGGATGAAAATCTTGCAATTGTGGATGAACTTTCCAAAGTGGCAGATAATCTGGGAATAAATGTAGCAATCCTGTCACTGGCATGGATTCTGAAACACCCGGAGATCAGCTGCGTGATCGCAGGGGCAAGCAAGCCGTCGCAGCTTGAGAATAACCTCAAAGCTGTTGATCTGGAGATTCCGGATGATGCGATGGAACGGATTGAGAAGATTCTTGGATTCCAGAGATTTGAACGCCATGTAGGATAATACTGATATAAATGCATAGAGGCGGGGAAAAGTTATTTTCCCCGCCTTTAATCGCCATGCAAATGTGTAACAATGAAATAAGTTCTTGACAAATTTTGAAATCTGCATATAATTATCAATGGTAATTAGCAGAGGTAATTATTTGAATTACTGTTTATTAACAGAATTTTATGAATGCATTGCAATATCAAGAGAATGGTAAGCAGTAATTGTATGATGATTATATAAGGAGGACAAAATATGACAAGTGAAATTATAAAAAGGATGTTCGACGCATGCTATCAGGCAAAACGGACCCGGGATATGCTCCCGCCGCTGCCGGAAGGTGTCAGAGCATCCTTTATTCAGTATCTGGATGTGATTCAGTCATTGGAAAGAAAGGGCATACAGGTAAAAGTATCGGATCTCAGCGATGCAATGGAGCTTCCAAGACCGGGTGTTACAAGAACGGTCAAAGAAATGGAAGAAAAAGGATATCTTCAGAAGATTGCTTCCGAAGAGGATGGACGTGTCACATACATTACTGTTACGAAAAAAGGCTCAGAATTGTCACAGAAATATGACGAACAATATTTTGACAGCCTGCTTCCATATATGGAAGAAATACCGTACGAAGATGCAGAATGCATGATACAGACGATCGAAAAATTCTATCAGATCATGTGTGAAAGGAGGAAACACTACGATGAACGATAAGGCAGATTTTACACAGGGAAGCATTCTTAAGAAACTGATTGCATTTATGATGCCGGTGCTGGGAGCACTGATTCTTCAGGCGGCATATGGAGCAGTGGATCTTCTGGTGGTCGGAAGATTTGGTTCGACATCAGGACTTTCGGCTGTGTCCACAGGAAGCCAGGTATTGAATCTTGTCACTTTCGTAGTGATTCAGTTTGCGATGGGAATCACGGTTTTGATCGCAAGGTATCTGGGCGAAAAGAGACCGGATCAGATAGGTTCGGTTATTGGCGGCTCGGCAGTTGTATTTACTATGATTGCAGCCTGCTTATTTATCGTTATGGTAGGATTTGCACATCCGATCTCAGTACTGATGCAGGCTCCAAAAGAAGCAGTTGATCTGACATCAGTATATGTGCGTATCTGCGGAGGCGGTATCTTCTTTATCGTCGCATACAACCTTTTATCCGCAATTTTCCGTGGATTGGGAGATAGTAAATCTCCGTTACTATTTGTATTTGTTGCATGTATCGTGAACGTGATCGGAGATCTGGTACTGGTGGCAGGACTTCACATGGATGCAGTAGGTGCGGCGATCGCAACGGTTACAGCACAGGCACTCAGCGTGATATTTGCCGTAATCCTTCTGATCAAAAAGAAACTTCCATTTAAGATTACCAGAAAAGATTTCAGCCTGAACAGCCAGTGTAAGAAATTCCTGAAGATTGGGCTGCCGCTTGCACTGCAGGAGTTTTTGACACAGATGTCCTTCTTGGCACTTTGTGCATTCGTAAACCGGCTTGGTCTGGAAGCTTCTTCAGGTTACGGTGTTGCATGCAAGATCGTCAACTTTGCGATGCTGGTACCAAGTGCGCTGATGCAGTCGATGGCATCTTTCGTATCCCAGAACATTGGAGCAGGAAAGACGAAACGTGCGAAGAAATCCATGTTCACCGGAATCGGTGTCGGCCTGGTTGTGGGATGCATGGTATTCTTACTGGTGATGTTAAAAGGCGATATGCTTGCAGGATTCTTTACGACAGATGCAGCCGTTATCCAGAAAGGCTATGCATATCTGAAAGGATTTGCACTGGAGACAATCGTGACAGCGATCCTGTTCAGTATGGTCGGATACTTCAATGGTAATAATAAGACGGTCTGGGTAATGACACAGGGATTGATCCAGACATTGCTGGTTCGTCTTCCATTTGCTTATGTGATGAGTATTCAGCCGGATGCGGACCTTACGAAGATCGGCTTTGCGGCTCCGGTATCGACGATGGTAGGAATTGTGCTGAATGTGGGATTTTATATTTATCTTGAGCGTAGAGAGAAAAAATGTAACACTTTATAAATCATAATATAGAGAAAGAAAGGGAATCCATCTTCTAAACGGATTCCCTTTTTATGATCTTCTGTATAGTCCGGAACATCTGAGTGGCATTAATTGGCTTGGCAATAAATCCATTCATTCCGGCATCCCGGGCTTTTTTTTGATCATCAGAGAAAGCGTTGGCAATCATGGCGATAATTGGAATTGTAAGTATGAAAAAAGCTATATGATGCATGAGGTATCTATGCCCCCGCCGGAGTCAGAAAATTCTTCACATAATAAAGTGCCGCCCCAACCGCCGGTGTATACTGCCCATGATTCCCAACCAGAAGCTGGTCTTCCGTCATCTGGAATAAGGAACCGGTATTAATCTGTTCTAAAAGTTCCTGCATATCTTCCTTGCGGAAATACGGAGCAAGGTAGCCGCTTATGATCACCGGACTGTCGATCACGAGGTTCAGATTACGGATCGCAAATGCAAGATGCGACAGATAATTCTGCCAGATCTGTACCAGTGCCGGAGTCGGCGAATTGTGGAGTAGCTGGAAGAATTCTTTTACAGGCATTCCGGCTGCTTCTTTCAGGGTATTGGCAGAACAGTACGTTTCCAAACAGCCGTGACCGCCACAATAACATTTCGGTCCGTCCGGGTCAATACAGATGTGTTCGATCAGTCCGCTCCGCATATGACTTCCCTGATGTACTTCATGATTGGTGATGATCGCCCCGCCGAGGTTCGGATTCAGAAGGAAGATCAGAGCGCTGTCAAACTGAGGATGATTCCAGAGTTCCAGGTCGGCGGCAGCCTTGGAATCATGTTCCAGATGACATGGATAAGGAAGCCGTTTTGAAAAATCAGAAAGCTGCATCTGTGTATTGCCCATAATGTCTCCATAAGTAACCGAAGTTCCGTCCGGAGAGATAATCCCCTGGGTGGCAATGGATATTCCTTCAATTTTCCCGGTATCATAGTTCTGCTCTGTGATAAATTGTCTGATATTTTCAGAAAGGATATTATAATAATCGTCACTGTTCTCATAAGGAAGTTCAACCGTCTCTGTGGCAATGGCATCCCCGTAGAGATTCACTGCTACCATATGGAACATATCTTTTAAAATTCCCACACCGATAGAAATACGAAAATCATCCACAATTCTTATGATCTGTGCTTTGCGTCCGCCGGTAGATTCGAAATATCCGTTCCGGCTGATCAGTCCGTCAGCTTCGAGTTCGTTCAGATTCTGACTGACAGTGGAAAGTCCCATCTGAAGGTCCTGAACGATCTGGAGCTTGGAAGTTTCTTTTTGTTGATAAATATATTGGTAAACCTTATTGCGATTAATCTTTTTCAGAGTAATCGTTGTCATTCCTTTTCCTCTCATGATATACTCCTTTATCTACTTATGCGTGAATCATACGCACAAGATCTGCATTTATTTTAATATAAATAAGTTCGCAACACAAGAATTTACAGGTGTTTTGTGAAAAATGCATAAAAATGTATGATGAGAATTGTATTTTTTGTCAATAGACAAATACACGACATGAGATTTATACTACACTTACAACTTAGATATAAGCGTAAGTCAAAAACGTAACTAAAACAAGAAAGAACAAAAATGCAAATCAAGGAGGAAGAAAACATGAAATTAACAGTGGAAGGAATCAAGAATCAGAAAGCATGGAAAGAAGCTGGAATTGCACTTCCGGGATATGATGTAGAGAAGGTATCACAGAAAGCAAAAGAAGAACCGGGATGGGTACACTTTGGGATTGGTAACATCTTCCGTATCTTCATCGGGGGTATCGCAGATGGACTTCTGGAAGAGGGTGTGCTGGACAGAGGAATTACCTGCGTGGAGACATTTGACTATGATGTAGTAGATAAGATTTATGATCCATATGATAATCTCGGACTGAGTGTCATCCTGCACGGAGACGGAACCCGCGAGTATAAAGTACTGGGATCTCTGGCAGAAGCAGTGAAAGCACAGGCATCTGACCAGGCACAGTGGAACCGGCTGAAAGAGATCTTTACAAGCAAGTCTCTTCAGATGGTATCATTTACAATTACAGAAAAAGGATATGCACTGCAGAAAGCTGATGGAACCTGGTTTCCATTCGTAGAAGCAGACATTAAAAATGGTCCGGACAAAGCAACAGGAGCGATGGCAGTCGTAGTGGCAATGCTGTATGAGAGATTCAAAGCAGGTAAATATCCATTGGCACTGGTTTCTATGGATAACTGTTCACAGAATGGTGCAAAACTGCGCGAATCTGTACTGACAATGGCAGAGGAGTGGAAGAAAGAAGGATTTGTAGATGAGGACTTCCTTACATATGTAAGTGATGAAGATGTAGTAGCATTTCCATGGACAATGATTGATAAAATCACACCTCGTCCGAGCGAACAGATCGCAACAGATCTGGAAGCACTTGGCGTGGAGGATATGCAGCCAGTGATCACTAGAAAGAAGACATACATCGCACCATTTGTAAATGCTGAGAAACCACAGTACCTCGTAATTGAAGATCATTTTCCAAATGGACGCCCGGCATTGGAGAAAGGATTCGGTGTCTATCTTGCAGACAGAGATACTGTTAATATGTCCGAAAGAATGAAAGTTACGGTATGTTTGAATCCGGTTCACTCCGCAACCGGACCGTTAGGAGTGGTACTTGGATATGATCTGTTCGCTCACATGTTGAATACGAATGAAGACATGATGAAGATGGCACGTATGGTAGCATATGATGAAGGTCTTCCGGTCGTTGCTGATCCGAAGATCCTGTCACCACAGGCATTCGTAGATGAACTTTTTAATGACCGCTTCCCGAATGAATATCTGGGAGATACGAATCTTCGTCTGGCAGTTGATGTATCCCAGATGGTAGGAATCCGTTTCGGAGAGACGGTAAAGGCGTATGTAGAAAGATTCGGAGATGCTTCTTCACTTACAGCGATTCCACTTGGAATTGCAGGATGGCTCAGATATATGCTGGCTGTAGATGATGAAGGAAAGGCATATGAACTTGCACCGGATCCGATGAATGAGGAGATTCAGGAACAACTGAGTGATATCGTGATCGGAAAACCAGAGACATTCAAAGACCAGCTGAAACCAATCTTATCAAATGAGCGTCTGTTCTTTACAGATCTTTATAAAGATGGTGTCGGTGAGAAGATTGAAGAGATGTTCCGTGAGATGATCGCCGGAACAGGTGCAGTACAGGCAACTATCCACAAATATGTACAGAAATAAAAAAAGGAAAGAAGAGGAAAAATTACATGACAGATGCAGTATTTGCAGCAGATCCGGCGAGACTTTTGATTGCGGCCGCTGCGGGAATTCTATTATTATTATTGTTGATCATCAAATTTAAATTTCATCCTGTACTTTCCTTACTGATCAGTGCACTGGTCATCGGACTCGGAGCCAGCATGCCGGTTCCGACACTGGTCGATACAGTAGAAAAAGGAGCAGGAGAGACACTGCAGGGAATTGTATTGCTGATCGGCCTTGGCTCATTGTTCGGTGGGATTCTGGAAGTATCGGGAGGAGCACAATGCGTTGCGCAGACATTGGTGAACCGGTTTGGAGAGAAAAAGGCAGGGATTGCTCTTGGAATTACAGGACTTGTTGTCGGAACGACGGTATTCTTTGAGGCAGGTGTTGTCATCTTGATTCCACTTGCATTTGGACTGGCGAAGAAGACGAAGAAATCTACATTATATTATGTCATTCCGCTTCTGGCAGGACTTGCGACCGGATTCGCATTCATTCCACCGTCTGCAGGTTCGGTACTGGTGGCTAATATGCTCGGGGTAGATCTTGGTGTTATGATCGCCGTCGGTGTTCCGACAGGAATCCTTTCCCTGATCTTTGCAGGAATTCTGTGGTCAAAGTTTATTGGAACGAAGATTCATACCGGACTCCCGGCAATGATGTCAGAGGTGAGAGAAGAAAACGAAGCTAATCTTCCGAAGTTTTCGACTGTCATTGCGATCATTCTGGTTCCACTGGTTCTGATTCTGTGCAGTACACTTTCCGAGTACATACCGGGATTGAAGGGAATCCGTCCGGTACTGGAATTCGTAGGAACTCCGTTTGTTGCATTGATCATTGCAGTTCTATGTGCCATGTATTTCCTTGGAAAGAAACAGGAATACGATGGGGAGCAGCTTAAGAAAATTATGGATCGTTCACTCCGCCCAACGGGACAGATTCTTCTGGTAATCACTGGCGGCGGGATCATCCGTTGGGTGCTTCAGGACTGTGGAATGGGCGATATCATAGGACCGGCACTGGAAAAAAGCGGATTACCGCTGATTCTGGTCGCTTTTCTGATAGCAGCACTGGTCAGAGCTTCGGTTGGCGCAGCAGTCGTAGCGATGACGATGGCAGCAGGAATCATGGCATCTATGCCGGCAGTTGCGGGACTTTCACCGTTATATCTTGCGGCAATGGTATGTGCGATCACCGGTGGTGCGACTGCTTTCAGTCACGTGAATGATTCGGGATTCTGGCTGGTGAGTTCACTGCTTGAAATTGATGAAAAGACAACTTTGAAGTCATGGACTATAATGGAGACGATCATTGGATTTACCGGATTGGTCTGTGCACTGGTTATCAGCTTATTTGCCTAGGAGGAAACAAAATGGTTGCGAAAGTAATATTAGGAACAATGCAGAATGCCAAGAAACTGGTAAATATCGCAGAGCATATCTCTTGTGATGTAGAACTTTGCAGCGGAAGATATGTGGTGAATGCCAAGTCTATGCTCGGAGTACTCAGTATGCCGGGATTTAATGTGGGGGAACTGCACATCCATACAGATGAAGAGAATGAATGTAACCGGATTCTGGAACAATTGCTTGAAAATGGACTTCTGGCAGATACATCAGATGCGGCGAAAAGATCTTTGTATGACATCACAACATTTGGAGAGATTCTGATCGACTTTACCTGGCAGGGAGTGAATGCAGAAGGGCAGACGCTATTTGCCCAGAATCCGGGAGGAGCACCTGCTAATGTAGCGGTTGCGGCGGCAAAGCTTGGTGGCCATACGGCTTTTATTGGGAAAGCCGGAAATGATATGCATGGGAACTTTTTGAAATCGGTACTGGAAAAAGAAAAGGTCGAGACGAAGGGAATGACCCTGGATGATGCTTATTTTACAACACTTGCATTTGTAAATGTGGGAGAAAACGGAGAGCGTTCTTTCTCATTTGCAAGAAAGCCAGGTGCTGATACCAGAATCGAAAAGGAAGAAATAGATATTGAAATTTTGGACAAAACGCAGATTTTCCATGTGGGCTCGTTGTCACTGACAGAACAACCGGCGAGAGATACAACACTGTATGCAATTCGGCGTGCAAAAGATAAAGGAAGCATTATTTCCTATGACCCAAATTACAGGGCATCTCTCTGGAAAGATGAAAAGACAGCAAAGACACAGATGCGTAGTCTTATTCCGTATGTAGATATTATGAAAATTTCAGATGAAGAAACAGAATTGTTGACAGGAAAGGTGAGCCCTGAGGAAGCAGCAGCAGTATTGTTCCAGAAAGGAATCAAGATTGCAGTGATTACACTCGGAAGTAAGGGCGCTTATCTTTACTGTAAAGAAGGTGGAGTACATATCCCGGGATTTGTAAGTAAAGTTGTTGATACGAATGGAGCAGGAGATTCCTTCTGGGGAGGATTCTTATACTGTATCAGTAAGTCCGGGAAAAAACCGGATCAGTTTACGATGGAAGAATTAAAAGGTTATGTCAGATTTGGCAATGCGGTTGCAAGCATTTGTGTGGAAAAGAAAGGCGCAATACCGGCAATGCCTGAAATGGAGAAAGTAAAAGAAAGGATGGAAAGTTAAGATGAATTTGCAGACATATACAACAGGAATCCAACATATCGGAATTCCGACAAATGATATTGAAAAGACGATTGAATTTTATAAAAAACTTGGATTTGAGATTGCGCTTCAGACAATCAATGAAGAGGCGGGGGAAAAGGTTGCATTCCTGAAGTTGAAAACGCTGGTAATTGAAACGTATGAAAATAAGCAGGCAAAGCTTACAAATGGTGCAATCGATCACGTGGCAATCAATGTAAAGAATATTGAAGAAGTGTATCATTATATAGAAGAAAATCAGATGAACACAACGAATGATGAGATTCATTTCCTGCCTTTCTGGGAAAATGGTGTAAGATTTTTTACGATAGAAGGGCCGAACAAGGAAAAGGTAGAGTTCAGTCAGTATTTGTAGTTATAGAGACAGGCGTAAATTGCGACGTTGATTTACGCCTGTTTTTTGTTCTTACTATTTTCATGTGTAAATACATGGTAATAATGACCAAAAAACAGCAGATATATTTTTGGTAAAAACCACTTTTGAAATAAAAATGGAATAGTTTTTAGGTAAAAATTGTAGCAAGTAGTGTGATGATGTGGAAAAGATCCATATGATACTGCTTGCTTTTATAAAATTAATTTTGGGTTATTATACTTTTACGGAACAAGAGTATAAATCAGTAAGGAGAGAGTTTTGTGAAATATGAAAAAGGAGACTTTGTCAGTAAACCGGTCACAGGTATTTGTAAAATAGAGGATATTTTATATTTGACTCCAGGGGATGAAAAAAACAAAAAATTATATTATGTGATGAAGCCGGTAGAAGATGAAAAAGAAAAAATATATATTCCAGTTTCAAATTCAAGACTGAGATTGTGTCTGACAAAAGAAGAAGGATGGAATCTGATCAAGCGAATTCCAGAGATTCCGACAGCATGGATAAATAATGAAAAAATGAGAGAGCAGAGTTACAAGGATGCAATAAAAACAAATGATCCGGAAGCCTTGGTGGCTATCATAAAAATGATTTATCAACGAAAACAAAAAAGGCTGGCACAAGGAAAAAAGTGTACTGCTACGGATGCAAGATATTTTCAGATAGCAGAAAATCTGTTATATGTGGAATTGGGAGTTGCGCTTGAAAAACCAAAGCAAGAAATTTGTAAAACAATCATTGATTATATTAATCAAAGTAAATTAGAAGATTAAAGGAATAAGAAGGTATGAATCTATAGATAAAATTTAAAAGCCAGAAGATTTGTTTATGCTGGTATTGAATAAGTTGTAATAAATAAAGTATAATGTCCATAGTCATTGCTCCTTTCGTATAAGGTCTGTTTGGCGATGGACATTAACTTTTATTAGAAAAAGGATGCATGGTAAAATAAAAACGAAAAGAAGATAAAAATGAAACAAGCTACAAAGAAGATAACAAAATGCATAAAGAAAAGTAAAAGAGCAAAGATATATGGAGTATTTGGCATCATATATCTGATCGCAGTCATATTTGTCATGAATGACGCATGGCTGTATCAGACACCGATTGCAAAGTTGACAAAAGTAGAGACAAGCGTGGCAGGAGAAAGCAAAAGTACCCGTGGAACACAGGAAATCAAATATAAGCAAAAAATCCGGGGTGTGATATTAAATGGAACACATAAAGGGAAAATTGTTGATTTTTCCAATGAATATACCTATACAGGAATGTTAAAGCAGAAATATCACAAAGGGGATAAAGTATTGCTGAACGGGTCTGAAAATAATGTGGGATCCAGCATACAGAGCGTAAAAAGAGATACAGAACTTGTTGTTTTGCTTGGACTTTTAATATTTGCACTGATGACAATCGCAGGAAAGAAAGGTGTGCTTACGATTATAACGGTTGGAATCAATATTGTGATATTTTCAGTAGGATTTTTAAAAAGCGGTGATGATGCGGATGTTGTAGCAATCTGTAATAAAATGGTACTCTTCTTTGCAATTGCTACATTGATCGGATTAAATGGACTTCACAGGAAAACATGGGCGGCCTTATTGTCAACACTATGTATACTGGCAATGATCATGGGAATATTTGAGGTAGTGATCAGTCATACCGCAGAACTGGATTATTCTACGATGGAATATTTGGGAAGCATTGATAATCCAGATGAGATTTTTCATGCGGAGATCCTGTTATCCGGACTTGGAGCAATCATGGATGTTACAGTGGCAATTGCGGCAGCATTGAGTGAAATTGTTACGAAGCGGCCAGAAGTTACATTCCGGGAGTTATTCCGGTCCGGAAGAGAGATTGGATATGATATTATGGGAACGATGATCAATGTATTGTTGTTCGTGTTTGGCTGTGGCCTGATTCCGATGTGTGTGATCAGGATGAATAACAGTGTCCGGTTTATGACGATCATCAAATTACATATTCCGTGTGAATTATGCAGATTTTTCATAGAGAGTATTGGAATTGTACTGGCAATACCAGTATCTATCCTGATCACATCTGTGATGATGAAATTAACGATAAGAAAGGTGAAGAAGATATGTTGATGATACTGGGATTCATCCTGTTATTTTTGATCATGATTATTGGCGGGGACAGAGGTGTGATATCATTGATATCACTGGTTGGAAATATGCTGCTGCTTAGCCTGGCTATCTGGCTGATGGCAGCGGGAGCGCCGGTACTTCTGGTTACGGTCGGAGTAGGAATCATCATTTCATGTGTCACATTATTTTATCAAAATGGTACCAATGAAAAGACGAAGAGTGCATTTACAGCCGTATTGATTACAATGGCGGTCTTGTTCTTCTTTATCTATATGGTGGTGTGGAGAAGTGAGGCAGGAGGACTGAATGAAATACAGGCTGCGGAAGATGATGTATTATATTACAATATGAATCTGGATATTAATATGAGAAATGTTGCGACAGCTGTGATCATACTCAGCACGTTAGGTGCTGTGTTAGATATGGCACTTACGGTTACCACTTCCGTTTACGAGATCAGTATTCACAAACCGGAGATGAAACTGACAGAACTTGTAGAAAGTGGAATGCAGATCGGAAGAGAAGTAATCGGGACAACGGTGAATACATTGCTATTTGCGTATCTTGGAGAATCACTATTATTATTTTCTTATCTGAAGATGCAGGATTATACACTGGAAACATTATTAAATTCGAAAATATTGTTCCAGAATTGTGTATCAATGATATTTGGTGCGATCGCCTGTGTAGTGGTGATGCCGGTTGCGGCGGTATTGGTGGGAAAACGTATTAATATCGTATAATTGCTTCTAGTTTTCCGTATTATAAGCAAAAGGCAGCAGATATTTTGCTTTGATTTTTTCTGGCTTCCTGTCATTAACACCGACATAGATGTTCCCACTTTCACATAGTATGGCGGCCCCTACAGTATGATTTTGATCTTTTTCGTCATAATTTGAATGTATAGTCTTTTGGGCTTTTTCGATTAATGCCATGATCCTGCACGGTTAAAGGACATATCCAAGGTCAACATTTTATGATTATTTTGATGACATTTATGATCTGATGGATTATTGCTGGATTGCAATTATGAAAGACATGGATATGGAAAAATGTTTTTGGCGAAGGAGCAATTAAGCAAAGAGGAAGCATTACAGGCGGTTTGCTTTTTGCTTGGCAGTGTCGAAAGGGAGGCTCACAGAAAATGATTTTGTATTTCAGTGCAACAGGAAACGGGAAATATATTGCAGAACAGATTGCGGAGAAAACAGATGAAAAATGTATGTCTATCGTAGACTGCATCTGTGAGGATAAGTATTGTTTCTCCAATGAAAAAATATTTGGAATGGTGGTACCGACTTATTTCTGGCGTCTTCCACGGATTGTTGCAGAATATCTGGGAAAGCTCAGAATTGAAAATTGTGGATATACATTTTTCCTTACCAGCTATGGAGCAACGACAGGTGAGGCTGGCAGTATGGCGAAGAAGATTATGGCTCATAATGGGCAGAACTTTGATGCCTACTATAGTGTGATTATGCCGGATACATGGACACCGGTATTTGACCTTACGAATAAGAATAGAGTTGATAAATGGCTGAGTGACGGCAAAAAGCAGCTTAAGCTTGTTATCGGCAATATAATGTCAAAAAGAAAAGGAAATTTTGTAGACAGAAAATTATATAGCCGGAAACCTGAACTATAATCCGGAAGTGCATTGCACCCATCATGAACACGAGCATTCCTGCGGAGAACATCATTGTGGTGAAGATAAGCATGGCTGTAACGGTAATGCAGGTAACTGTTAATGAGTGAGTCAAGCCTACTATTATCTGTGGAGTATTCTACGGATAATGGTAGGCTTTTTTCCTTTTTTTTGATAGGATTTGCTGAGTAATTCATTGTAGGTAGTTTGTAGACAGTTCCAGATACCACGGAGTTGTGCATCTGTAAAATTTACTAGTTGGAGTAACATTTTTTGAACATGATTATTTCTGATTCCATAGTTTTTTAGACATTAAATTTCTCAACAGAAAAATTATTATTTTATAGATGCAGTATTTGCGAGCGTAAATGTTACATTTTGGAGTATAACATTGAAAAGTTTTGCAAAAAAAAATCAAAAAATTAGCACTCGCCTCTAGACAGTGCTAACAAAGTATGTTATAGTACAAATAGAACAAAGGAAGAAAGATAAAGAATCAAAGATATGATTCCGAATCGAAACTCCAGAAGTTCCAGCAAACAACATCCAGGAATTATCCGATGATGCTAACAATACATTTTAAACATTTGGAAGGAGAAATGACTTATGATGATGCCTAGTATTTTGGGAGAAAATTTATTTGATGATTTTATGAACGATTTCAGATTACCTGCATTTCCGGATGTAGACAAAGAACTGTATGGAAAACATGCAAAGAATTTAATGAAGACAGATGTAAAAGAAACCGAGAAAGGTTATGAAGTAGATATGGATCTTCCGGGATTTAAGAAAGATGAGATTCAGATGGAGCTGAATGATGGAGTGCTTACCATCAGCGCAGCCAAAGGACTGGACAAAGATGAGGAAGACAAGAAAGGTAACTACATCAGAAAAGAGCGTTATGCAGGCAGCATGAGCAGAAGCTTCTATGTAGGAAAACACGTAACCGTAGAGGATGTACATCCGAAATACGAGAACGGAATCCTCTCCTTCAGTGTTCCGAAAGAGGAAGCAAAACCAGTGGAAGAAAAGAAAAATTATATTTCCATTGAGGGATAATTAAATAAGGTAAGAACCGTTGCCACGGTGGGAGCAATCCTTCTGTGGCAAAAAAATACAACAAAATTAGCACTCGAGGGTTGACAGTGCTAATAAAACGATGTAATGTTATATTGCAAATAGAACAAGAGTGAAAAGGAGGTTGTCTATATGAATATAAATAAATTTACACAGAAATCACTGCAGGCTGTTCAGAACTGTGAACGTATTGCAATGGACTATGGCAACCAAGAGATTGCACAGGAGCATCTGCTCTATGCGTTGCTGACACAGGATGATAGCCTGATCGCGAAACTGATGGAAAAGATGGGGCTTGATAAGAACCTCATCATTAACAGAGTAGAAGAAGCCATTCAGAAACGTCCGAAAGTCCAGGGCGGACAGCAGTATGTCGGACAGGATCTGAACAATGCACTGGTACACGGTGAAGACGAAGCAAAAGCTATGGGAGATGAATATGTATCTGTAGAACATCTTTTCCTGGCAATGATGAAATATGCAAGTAAAGATATGAAGGCACTTTTCCGTGAAGTGGGAATTTCGAGAGAAGGATTTTTACAGGCATTATCAACCGTCAGAGGTAATCAGAGAGTGACCAGCGATAACCCGGAAGATACCTATGATACATTGAATAAATATGGTACCGATCTGGTAGAAAGAGCAAGAGAACAGAAGATGGATCCGGTTATCGGACGTGATTCCGAGATCCGTAATGTGGTCAGAATCCTTTCCCGTAAGACGAAGAACAACCCGGTCCTGATTGGTGAACCTGGTGTAGGTAAGACAGCAGTTGTAGAAGGTCTTGCACAGCGTATTGTACGCGGTGATGTACCGGAAGGACTGAAAGAGAAGACAATCTTCTCCTTGGATATGGGTGCTCTGGTAGCAGGTGCCAAATATCGTGGTGAATTCGAGGAACGTCTGAAAGCAGTACTCGAAGAAGTCAAGAACAGTGACGGAAGGATCATTCTGTTCATCGATGAGTTACACACCATTGTCGGAGCAGGTAAGACAGACGGAGCCATGGATGCCGGCAATATGTTAAAACCTATGCTGGCAAGAGGTGAACTCCACTGTATCGGTGCAACGACACTGGATGAATACCGTCAGTATATTGAAAAGGATGCCGCACTTGAGAGACGTTTCCAGCCGGTTATGGTAGAAGAACCCACCGTTGAAGATACCATTTCTATCCTTCGTGGATTGAAAGAACGTTATGAAGTATTCCATGGTGTGAAGATCACAGATGGTGCCCTGGTAGCAGCCGCAACATTATCTGACCGTTACATTTCCGACCGTTTTCTTCCGGATAAGGCTATCGACCTTGTAGATGAGGCGTGTGCATTGGTTAAGACAGAACTGGATTCTATGCCGGCAGAGATGGATGAGCTGAACCGTAAGATCATGCAGATGGAGATTGAAGAGACGGCTCTTAAGAAAGAAGATGACCGGTTAAGTAAAGAACGTCTGGAACACTTACAGCAGGAACTGGCAGAGCTTAGAGATGAATTTGCCGGTAAGAAAGCACAGTGGGACAATGAAAAAGTCGGTGTCGAACGTGTACAGAAACTACGTGAAGAGATTGAGCAGGTCAATAAAGACATCGAAAGAGCACAGCATTCCTATGATCTGGAGAAGGCAGCAGAACTTCAGTATGGCAAACTGCCACAGCTTCAGAAACAGTTAGAAGAGGAAGAAGCAAAGGTAAAAGACGAAGATCTGTCTCTCGTACACGAAAGTGTCAATGACGAAGAGATCGGAAGAATCGTATCCCGCTGGACAGGAATTCCGGTTGCCAAGTTAAATGAAAGCGAACGAAGCAAGACTTTACATTTAGGTGATGAACTGCATAAGAGAGTCATTGGACAGGATGAAGCGGTAGAACTGGTAACAGAAGCCATCATCCGTTCCAAAGCAGGAATCAAAGACCCGACCAAACCAATCGGTTCGTTCCTGTTCCTTGGACCTACCGGTGTAGGTAAGACAGAGCTTGCCAAAGCACTGGCAGAGAATCTGTTCGACGATGAGAACAACATGGTACGTATCGATATGAGTGAGTACATGGAGAAATATTCTGTGTCACGTCTGATCGGAGCGCCTCCGGGATATGTTGGATACGATGAAGGCGGTCAGCTTACCGAGGCAGTCAGAAGAAGACCTTATTCGGTTGTACTGTTTGATGAGGTAGAAAAGGCACATCCGGATGTATTCAATATCTTGTTACAGGTATTAGATGACGGACGTATCACCGATTCACAGGGACGTACCGTGGACTTTAAGAATACGATCCTGATCATGACATCCAATATTGGATCTCAGTATCTGCTGGATGGTATGGACGAAAATGGCAACATCAGCCAGGAAAGCCAGAATGCGGTAATGGAAGACTTAAGAGCACACTTCAGACCAGAGTTCCTGAACCGTCTGGATGAGACGATCATGTTCAAACCATTGACGAAAGACAATATTTATGACATTATTGACTTATTAGTAGCTGATGTCAACAAACGTCTGGCTGATCGTGAGATTTCAATCTTCCTGACCGAAGATGCGAAGAAATATGTCGTAGACGGAGGATACGATCCGAACTATGGTGCAAGACCACTGAAGAGATTCCTCCAGAAACATGTCGATACACTGGCAGCAAAACTGATGCTGCAAGGTGACGTTGGAGCACAGGATACGATCATCATAGACGTAGAAGACGGTAAGCTTGTGGCAAGGAGTCAGAGCGTGTGCGAATAATATTTCACATAGATGTCAATTCAGCTTATCTTAGCTGGACAGCAGTAGAACAATTGAAAAACGGAGCCGGGGTGGATATCCGGACGATACCTGCGATCATTGGCGGAGACCAGAAGTCCCGCCACGGTATCGTACTGGCCAAATCCATTTCGGCAAAAAAATATGGCATTCGTACGGGGGAACCTGTTGCGAATGCCTTTCGTAAGTGTCCGAATCTTAAGACCTATCTGCCGGATCATCAGATGTACCGTGAATATAGCAGAAAGCTGATGGAATTTTTACGTACTTACACGACACATATAGAACAGGTCAGTGTGGATGAATGTTATATGGATTTTACAGAGATTGCGGACCGGTTCACATCTCCGGTGGAAGGTGCGTCTGAAATCAAAGATGAGGTGTATAAAAGGTTCGGATTCACGGTGAATGTGGGGATATCTTCCAGAAAAGTCCTGGCAAAGATGGCATCTGACTTTGAAAAACCAAATAAAGTGCATACCTTATTCCCAGAAGAAGTCCCGGCGAAAATGTGGCCGCTGCCGATCGGAGAATTATTCATGGCAGGCCGTTCCAGTGTAGAGACGATGAAGAAGCTTGAAATCTATACGATCGGAGATCTGGCGAATACGGATCCGGCAATTTTGGAACTGCATTTGAAAAGCCATGGAAGAAAGCTATGGGAATTTGCCAACGGGCTGGATGATTCGGAAGTGGAAAGTGTCCGTGCAGAGGCAAAAGGAGTCGGCAATTCCACGACACTTCCCAAAGATCTGATAACAGAAGCAGAGGCATTGCCGGTATTGAAAGATCTGGCTGTAAGTGTGGGACAACGGTTGAGAAAAGCCGGACAAAAAGCCGGAATGGTGAGCGTAGAAATTAAGTACCACACTTTTAATCAGGTGTCTCATCAGAAACAGATGGAGAGACAGACGAACCAGGATCAGGATATTTATCAGGCATCTATCGAACTGTTCCGCGAATTGTGGAGCGGGGAACCTATCAGACTTCTTGGAATCCGGACGTCCAAGTTATCGGAAGAAAGCGAACCGGAGCAGTTGAGTCTGTTCGATATGAAGTTCGAATCCGAAGAGACGAGGAAGAAAAAGAAAAATCTGAAGGAGGCATTGAAGAAATTAGAAGGAAAATATGGGGATGGGATTGTAAAAAAGGGGTGGTAAAGGAAAAATCCTTGACAACCATAATGAAATTTGCTATAGTTATGAATATAAGAGCAGTTGCGAATTATATTTACATATAATTTGTGGCTGCTTTCTTTGTTTGTCCATAAATGAAGAAAGCGGACAATCATCGAACGACGTTAGTCGTGAGATGTATGTCCGCGGAAAATGTAAAAATAAATCTGGGAGGAATGGAAATGAAAAATGTAAATTGGAAAGAATTATTCATTGATATCCTTGTGGATATCGTAGCAGGTATGATCATCGCAGTTGGTATCTATAACTTTGCGCTGAATGCAGATTTCCCGGTAGCCGGATTTTCCGGTATCGCGATCATTCTGTATCACATATTCGGATTGCCGGTCGGTGCCGGAACCATTATTCTGAACGTACCTGTTGCAATCTTCTGTTATAAATTTTTAGGAAAAGAATTTTTCTTAAAATCTATGAAATCGATGATCATTTCGTCATTATTGATGGACTACGTAGCACCACTGTTCCCAGTCTATAACGGCAGCAGACTGCTGGCTGCTCTGTGCATGGGTGTGTTATGTGGAATCGGATACGCTATGATCTTCATGAGAGGTTCTTCAACAGGCGGACAGGACTTCATCAGCGTAGCAATCAAGAAAGTAAAACCACACATTACACTTGGAATCATTACATTTGTTCTTGATATCTGCACGATCATCCTTGGAACAGTACTGGTATTCAAGGATGTGGACGGCCTGATCTACGGTGTCATCGTTACTTATCTGATGGCAATGGTAATGGACAGAATCATGTATGGTATTGACGAAGGAAAGATGACCCTGATCGTAACCGATAAAGGTGCCGAGATCGCAGAACAGATCGATGCCTACTCAGGAAGAGGTTCCACAATTCTGAAAGGAATGGGAAGCTACTCTAAGAAAAACAAAGACGTCGTAATGTGTGCATGTAATAATAAGCAAATGTATACTATTAAAAAGATGGTGCATACCATCGACCCGAAAGCATTTACAATCATCGTAGAATCCAATGAAGTTGTGGGAGAGGGATTCAAGGAAGAAATTCCGGATATTGAACTGTAAAATAAAGAAGTGTATGGTCAAATGTGAAAGACCATACACTTTTTCTATTTGTAATATCCTTCAGATACCAGAACTTGTTTGCCGAAACGGATTTTTTTAATACTGAACCGCTTACTGAATAATATCGAAATCAGTGATCCGATAAGGAGACCGATATTTTGGATGTTGCTTCCATATGCAGTTACCGGTGCGCGTTTTAACGTGGAATAAGCGGTTCCTTGGAAAAGATTTTTGAAAAAATCTTCTATCCAGTAAAAGGCTCCGGAAACGGCCCATGGACTTTTTAAAACAAATATAAAAATAAGAAGACCAGCCAATTACCGGCTGGTCTTCTTACATTGAAAAGAGAATATTTATTCTGCATATAATTTTACAAGCTCTGTAACCACATCCACACTCTTATCCATACCCTCTACAGTAATATGTTCATAAGGTCCGTGATAAGCATGTCCGCCTGTTCCAAGGTTCGGGCAAGGCAATCCCTTGAAGCTTAACTGACAGCCGTCTGTGCCGCCGCGGATCGGAAGTACAAGTGGTGCCACATCTGCATTCTCACACGCTGTTTTCGCATTGTCGATCAGGTGCATACAGGTAGCAATGATCTCTGCCATGTTGCGGTACTGCTCGGAAATTGTAAGCGCTACAGTACCTTCGCCCCATTTTTCATTCATGTCTTTCTCGATTAATTTTAAAGTCTTTTTCTTCGCTTCAAAGAGATCTTTGTCATGGTCTCTTACGATATAATGAAGTTCAGCTTCCGCAACTTCTCCGGACATACTTACCAGATGATAAAATCCTTCATAGTCTTCTGTTCCGCGAGGTGTTTCCATAGATGGAAGTGCGTTGTTGATTTCCATAGCTACAAGACTTGCATTGATCATGGTATCTTTGGAAGAGCCAGGATGCACGTTGAATCCTTTGATCACAAAATCAGCCTTACAAGCATTGAAGTTCTCGTACTGGATCTCACCTTCGGTATCACCGTCCAGTGTGTATCCATAGTCTGCACCAAACTGTTCTACGTTGAAGTGAGAAGCACCGGTACCGATCTCTTCATCCGGTGTAAATGCAACGCACAGAGGTCCGTGAGGAATCTTTTCTTCCTGTACACGTTCGATCATAGTTAAAATCTCAGCAATTCCGGCTTTGTCGTCTGCACCGAGAACCGTTGTTCCATCGGAGGTGATCAGTGTACGTCCCTTAAGACTTTCCAGATGTGGGAAGTTCTTAGGACTTAATACAGTATCACTTGTTCCAAGCTTAAGCTCGCCACCGTCATAATTTTCAGTAACGATTGGTTTGATATCATGGTCACAGTAATCAGATACAGTGTCCATATGTGCGATGAATCCAATCGCCGGTTTGTCCTCCAGACCTGCGGTAGCCGGAAGCTTGCCATACAGATAACACTGGTCATCCAGAACAACATCCGTCAGTCCAAGATCTTTCATTTCCGCTTCCAGAAGTCTTGCAAGATCGAACTGGCATACAGAAGATGGTACAGTTTCGCTGTTTTCGTCACTTGGTGTACGGACAACGACATATTTCAGTAATCTTTCATAAGCTTTCATAAGTTACATTCCCCTTTTCTTATTTTTTCAAAATATTCTAACTATTACTATAACATAATTTTTCCTTTGCTGCATGGAAAAATGATGGTATACTTATGATATTGTAGGAAAATAGGAGGCAATCAGATGAAATTAACCCAGTTACTGGAACGTTTAGAATATGAAGTAGTACAGGGAGACGACCAGATTGAAGTCACAGAACTGATCAACGATTCCCGTAAAGTGACAGAAGGAAGTGTGTTCGTATGTATCAGCGGAGCAGTTTCCGACGGACATGCTTATGTACAGCAGGTTGCGGAAAAAGGAGCAGCGGCTGTGATCGTAGAAAAAGATGTAGAAGCACCGGAAGGATTGACAGTCATTAAGGTAGAGAATACCCGTTACGCACTGGCATTAACTTCGGCAGCATATTTCGGATATCCGGCAGAGAAGCTGAAAGTCATCGGTATCACAGGAACAAAAGGAAAGACAACGACAACCTATATGGTGAAATCCATTCTGGAAGAAGTCGGCATCAAAGTCGGACTGATCGGTACGATTGAGGCAATCATCGGAGATAAGAGTATCCCGGCAAATAATACAACGCCGGAATCTTATACCATTCAGAAATATTTTTCAGAGATGGTAGAAGAAGGCTGCGAATGTGTAGTTATGGAAGTTTCTTCACAGGGGCTGAAACTGGATCGTACCGCAGGAATTCCATTTGAGATCGGAATCTTTACGAACCTTGGAGAAGATCATATCGGACCGAATGAGCACAAAGATTTCAATGAATATAAATATTGTAAGAGCCTGTTATTCAAGCAGTGTAAGATCGGAATCGGTAATGTAGATGATAAATGGTTCGAAGATATATTCAAAGACGCAACATGCAAAGTGGAAACATTTGGATTTTCTGAAAAAGCAGATATTCGTGCAACGGATGTAAAGCACATCTCAAGACCTGGATACCTTGGAGTACAGTATCATGTAGCGGGACTTATGGACTTTGATGTAGAGATCGACATTCCCGGAGACTTCAGTGTATATAACTCACTGACAGCAATTGCCGTATGCAGACATTTCGGTGTGCCGGTAGAAGATATTAAGAAGGCGCTGAAGGTTGCAAGAGTCAAAGGCCGTATCGAGATGATCAAAGTATCTGATGACTTTACATTGATGATCGACTATGCACACAATGCCATGGCACTCGAAAGTCTTCTGGATACATTAAGAGATTATCATCCGGAAAGAATCGTGACCGTATTCGGTTGCGGCGGTAACAGATCTAAGACCAGACGTTACGAGATGGGTGAAGTATCCGGTAAATTATCCGACTTTACGATCATCACATCTGATAACCCGAGATTTGAAGAACCACAGGCGATCATCGATGACATTGTAGTAGGAATGAAGAAGACAGATGGAAAATACATCACGATCTGTGACAGAAAAGAAGCAATCAAGTATGCGATCGAACACGGCCAGCCTGGAGATGTCATCATTCTGGCAGGAAAGGGACATGAGACATATCAGGAAATCAAGGGTGTGAAACACGATATGGACGAACGTGTTCTGATCAAGGAAGTATTAGAGGAATTAAAGAAATAAATGTACGCTGATATTATCGTTGATATTACGCATGAAAAATTAGATAAAGTCTTTCAATACCGCATCCCCTCTCATCTGGAGGGGATGCTTAAGGTTGGAATGGAAGTTGTAGTTCCGTTCGGCATGGGAAATAAAGAAATCAAAGGCTATGTAACCGGATTCTCCGAACGTGCGGAGTATGCACCGGAGAAGATGAAAGAGGTCTTAAAAATTGCCGAAGAAAGTGTGGCGATTGAAAGTAAACTTGTTGCACTGGCAGCCTGGATGAAGGAATCTTACGGGGGAACGATGATCCAGGCACTGAAGACGGTACTTCCGATCAAGAAGAAAGAAAAAGCAAAGGAAAAGCAGAAGGTACGGCTTCTTTTGCCGGAAGCAGAGGGAAAAGAAAAGCTGGAACTGTATCTGCACAAGAATCAGAAAGCAAGAGCCAGACTTCTGGCGGCACTTCTGGATCAGCCGGAACAGGATTATGATTTTCTGATCCATAAGCTGAATCTGACGAGAAGTGTGGTAAGGGCACTGGAAGAGCAGAAGGTTCTGGCACTGGAATCGGAACAAGTATACCGTAACCCGGTGATTTATCAGCAGAAAGAGCAAAAAGAAATCATTTATACAGAAGAACAGCAGGCGGCAATCCGGACATTTTCGAAGGATTATGAGCAGGGAATCCGTAAGACTTATCTGTTATACGGGGTGACAGGAAGCGGCAAGACAGAAGTATATATGGAAATGATCGATAAAGTCCTAAGTGAGGGCAGACAGGCAATCGTACTGATTCCGGAGATAGCACTGACCTATCAGACCGTGATGCGGTTCTACACAAGATTTGGCGGACGGGTGTCTATCCTGAATTCCAGGATGTCACAGGGAGAGCGTTATGATCAGATGGAACGTGTGAAAAAAGGTGAAGTCGATATCATGATTGGTCCGAGATCGGCTCTGTTCACACCGTTCGAACGACTGGGACTGATCGTCATTGACGAAGAGCATGAACCGACTTATAAGAGTGAACAGGTACCGAGATTTCATGCAAGAGAGACGGCAATCGAAAGAGCACGGATGGAGGGCGCAAGTGTAGTACTTGGTTCGGCAACTCCGTCTCTGGAAGCATTTTATGCGTGTGAGTGTGGCAGATATCAGATGCTGAGGCTTAGGAACCGCACCGGGAAGCAGGCACTCCCGGAAGTATATGTGGCAGATATGCGGGAAGAATTAAAGCATGGGAACCGTTCTATCTTAAGTGACCGGTTAAAAGTACTGATGCAGGATCGGCTGGAGAAGAAGGAACAGATAATGTTATTCCTGAACCGGAGAGGATACGCAGGCTTTGTTTCTTGCAGAGCCTGTGGATATGTAGTAAAATGTCCTCACTGTGATGTATCACTGTCGGTACACCGGGGCGGAAAAATGGTCTGTCATTACTGTGGGTATGAGACACAGACTGTTAAGAATTGTCCGGTGTGCGGGTCTCCGTATATCGGAGGTTTCCGGGCGGGAACACAGCAGATTGAAGATCTGGTGAAGCGGGAATTCCCACAGGCAAGGGTTCTTCGGATGGACATGGATACCACGAAGAACAAAGGCGGACATGAGAAAATCCTGGCGAAATTCGCAGATGAAGAAGCAGATATCATGATCGGGACACAGATGATCGTAAAAGGACATGATTTTCCAAATGTGACGCTGGTCGGTGTTCTGGCGGCAGATATGTCGCTGTATTCGGATGATTACCGTTCCGGAGAACGTACATTCCAACTCCTGACACAGGCGGCGGGCCGTGCGGGACGAGGCAGACGTCCGGGGGAGGTAATAATACAGACTTACAGTCCGGATCATTACAGTATCCGGATGGCAGCGAGACAGGATTACGAAGGCTTCTATGAAAAAGAGATGAATTACCGGGATCTGATGGGATATCCGCCGGCATCACAGCTGATGGCAGTCCTGATGACCGGATCTGATGAAAATAAGCTTACAACGGCAGCAGAATATCTGAAGAAATATGCAATCCGGGTAAGCGCAGACGGAGAAGTGCAGGTAATCGGACCGGCAAGTCCGTCGGTTGGAAAAGTCAATGACGTTTACCGGAAAGTCATATATTTGAAAAGTGAGGAATATCAGGTGCTTGTGCGAATCAAGAACCATATGGAACGCTATATCGAGATCAACAGAGGATTTGCGAACATGAGGATACAGTTTGACTTTAATCCGATGAATATTTTTTAAAAGATAAAGGAGACAAAAGAGATGGCACTTAGAACAATCAGAGAATTTGGGGATGAAGTTCTGAATAAAGAATGTAAAGAAGTAACGAAGATGACGCTTCGCACAAAAGTACTGATCAACGACATGTTAGATACCATGTATGAAGCAATGGGCGTAGGGCTTGCGGCACCACAGGTTGGGATCCTGAAGCGTATCGTAGTCATTGATATCGGAGAAGGACCGATCGTCCTGATCAATCCGGTGATCCTGGAGACATCCGGAGAACAGACAGGCGAAGAAGGATGCTTAAGCCTTCCTGGAAAAGCAGGAATCGTGACAAGACCGAATTATGCGAAAGTAAAAGCATTGAATGAAGATATGGAAGAAGTGATCCTGGAAGGAGAAGGTCTCCTTGCAAGAGCATTCTGTCATGAGATCGACCATCTGGATGGTAAGTTATATACCAGACTGGTAGAGGGTGAAGTACATGACGTGAACTATGAGGAGGAAGAATAGCATGAAAGTAATATTCATGGGAACACCGGACTTTTCGGTCGGAACACTGGAAGCACTGATCGAAGCCGGACATGAAGTCGTACTTGCAGTCACACAGCCGGATAAGCCGAAGGGACGTGGCGGCAAGATGCAGTATACACCGGTCAAAGAAGCAGCACTGGCACATGGAATCCCGGTCTTTCAGCCGGTGAAGATCAGAGAAGCGCAGGCCGTAGAAGAACTTCGCAAATATAATGCAGATATCATGGTCGTTATCGCATTCGGACAGATCCTTCCAAAAGAAATTCTTGAGATGACACCATACGGATGCATCAATGTACATGCGTCCTTATTGCCAAGTTACCGTGGTGCGGCTCCGATTCAGTGGGCAGTTATCAACGGGGATAAAGTGTCCGGTGTAACGACGATGCAGATGAATGAAGGCCTGGATACGGGAGATATGATCATGAAGACAGAAGTGCCACTGGCAGAAGATGAGACAGGCGGAAGCCTTCATGACAAGCTTGCTAAAGCAGGTGCAAAGCTCTGTGTTGAGACATTAAAGGCACTGGAAGATAAGACTGCAACGTGGGAAACACAGGGAGAAAGCCCGACAGCATATGCGAAAATGCTGGACAAAAAGCTCGGAGATATCGATTGGAGCAAGTCTGCGAAGGCAATCGAATGTCTGATCCGGGGTCTGAATCCATGGCCGAGTGCTTACACAGACTGGAATGGTAAAGTCATGAAAATCTGGGAAGCAAAAGTTCTGGATGAGAATACCGATGCAACCCCGGGAACAATCGTGAAAGTGGAAAAAGACGGATTTTCTGTACAGACAGGAGACGGACTTCTGAAAGTACTGGTACTTCAGATCCCGGGAAAGAAGAGAATGGAAGCGGACGCTTTCTTACGAGGTTATCAGATCGAAACAGGATGTGAACTTTCTTCACAAATGATTAAGAATTGTTAAAAATGTATGAAAACCTGCTATTTGGGGAAATTTTCATATATAATGCAGGTCATAGAGAGCAAGGAGGCTGATAATTATGTATTATCCAATGTATTTTGATCCAACGTATATATTAGTGCTGATTGGTGTCGTGATCTGCCTGATCGCATCTGCGAAGATGAATTCCACATTCAGCAGATATTCCAGAGTAAGGAATCATTCCGGTATGACAGGAAGAGATGCTGCAGAGCAGATCCTTCACAGGGAAGGACTGTATGATGTGCGGATCGAGCATATTTCCGGCAATCTCACTGACCATTATGATCCAAGAACAAAGACGCTGAGACTTTCGGATGCAACGTATAATTCTACATCAGTAGCAGCACTTGGCGTAGCAGCGCATGAATGCGGGCATGCAGTACAGCATGCGACGGGATATGTGCCGCTGAAGTTAAGAAGCAGCCTGGTGCCGGTGGCGAATTTCGGAAGTTCGATCGCGTGGCCGTTAATTATCCTTGGATTTTTCTTCAACAGCAGTACGACCTCTTCACTGTTCATCAATCTTGGAATCCTTGCATTTTCACTTGCAGTGTTATTCCAGATTGTGACATTACCGGTGGAATTTGATGCGTCGCACAGAGCATTAAAGATCCTTGGTAATACAGGCATGTTGTATGAGGATGAAGTCAGAGATACCAGAAAGGTGCTGACAGCGGCAGCGCTTACTTATGTAGCCGGAGCAGCATCTGCAATTCTGCAGCTTCTGCGTATACTGCTTCTGACTGGAAATCGAAGAAACGATTAATTAACGAAAGGGAAGGGGATATAAACCGCTTCCCTGATTGTATATCTATGGGAAGAGGAGGGGACGTATGCAGGCGTCTGTAAATGAAAGAGAATTAGTGCTGGACATGCTGCTTCAGATCACGAGAGACGGTGAGTACAGCCATATTGTTATAAAGAATGTTCTGGATAAATATCAGTATCTGGACAAACGAGAACGTGCATTTATCACAAGAGTGGTAAATGGAACCCTGGAACGCATGATTGAGATCGACTATATCATTAATCTGTTTTCAAAGGTAAAAGTAAATAAGATGAAACCGTTGATACGAACGATCTTAAGAAGTTCGGTGTATCAGATGAAATATATGGACAGCGTACCGGATTCGGCAATCTGTAATGAAGCGGTGAAGCTTGCAGGCAAAAGGGGATTCGTGAATCTGAAAGGATTCGTCAACGGAGTGCTTCGCAATATCAGCAGGAATCTTGACAAGATTAACTATCCGGATGAGAAGGATAAGGTGTCTTACCTTTCCGTGAAGTATTCGCTGCCGGAATGGCTGGTCAAACAATGGCTGAACGTATACGACGAAGAGACAGTAAAGACAATCGGAAGTGCATTCCTGGAAGAAAAGCCATTAACAGTCCGGTTTAATGAACATAAGATCAAAAAAGAAGATCTGGTCGGAATCCTGAAAAAAGAAGGTGTAACGGTTGGTCAAGTGCCGGAGATTCCGTGTGCATTATATCTGTCAGGATATGATCACCTGTCCGCACTTCCAAGCTTCTGCGAAGGACTTTATCAGGTGCAGGATTTAAGCTCTATGCAGGTAGCATTATGGTCAGAAGTGAAAGAAGGAGACCAGGTACTGGATGTGTGTGCCGCACCGGGTGGAAAATCCATACATATCGCAGAACTTCTGAACGGAACCGGCCATGTGGAAGCAAGAGATTTGACTGAATATAAAGTCGATCTGCTCCGGGACAACATCGAAAGAAGCGGCCTTACCAATATTGAGGCAGTATGCCAGGATGCAACCGTGTATGATCCGGATAAGAAAAAGAGTGCGGATATTGTAATCGCAGATCTTCCGTGTTCCGGACTTGGTGTACTTGGAAAGAAACCGGATCTGCGTTATAAGATGAATGAAAAGACGGAAGCTGACTTGGTGGAATTACAGAGGAAGATCCTGTCGGTGGTAAAGGATTATGTAAAACCGGACGGGAAGCTTCTGTATAGTACCTGTACCATACACAGAGAAGAGAATGAGGGGAATGTAGAATGGTTCCTGAAAGAATATCCGGAATTTGAACTGGTGAAAGACAAACAGATGATTTCGGGTAAAGATGCAGGAGATGGATTCTACATAGCAATAATAAAAAGGGTGAACCATGAGTAAGAAAGATATATGTTCCTATAATTATGATGAATTAAAAGAAGAGATGCTTGTAATCGGAGAGAAGGCATTCCGGAGCAAACAGATCTATGAATGGCTTCATGTAAAGCTGGCAGATGATTTTGATGAAATGACGAATCTGTCAAAAGCCTTACGTGAGAAACTGAAAAAAAATTATGAGATCCGCAAAGTGAAGATGATCGATCATCAGATATCAAAAGAAGATCCGACGGAGAAGTTCTTATTCGAACTGGAAGACGGTAATATGGTAGAAAGTGTTCTGATGAAATATAATTACGGCAATTCCGTATGTATCTCTTCACAGGCGGGCTGCCGTATGGGGTGCAGATTCTGTGCTTCAACGATCGGTGGACTGGTAAGAAGCCTGGAGCCGTCTGAGATGTTAAGGCAGATCTATCACATCCAGAAGATTACCGGAGAACGTGTTTCGAATGTTGTTGTGATGGGAACCGGAGAACCGCTCGATAATTATGATAATTTTGTAAAGTTTATCCATATGTTGAGTGATGAGCACGGACTGAATATCAGTCAGAGAAATATTACGGCGTCTACCTGTGGAATCGTTCCGAATATGAGACGGCTTGCGGAGGAAGGACTTCAGATCACACTGGCACTTTCACTTCACGGTTCCAGTCAGGAAAAACGTAAGAAACTGATGCCGGTAGCGAATAAATACGATCTGTCGGAAGTACTGGATGCCTGCGATTATTATTTTGACAAGACAGGAAGAAGGATTACTTTCGAGTACAGTCTGGTAGCCGGAGTGAATGACCAGCCGGACGATATCCGGGAACTTACGACGATTTTAAAAGGGCGAAATTGTCATCTTAATCTGATTCCGGTGAACCCGATCAAGGAAAGAGATTTTAAAAAGCCGGACCGCAAAAATGCCCTGGAATTTAAAAATAAACTTGAAAAAAACGGAATTAATGTTACTATAAGAAGGGAAAGAGGCTCTGATATTGACGGAGCCTGTGGACAGCTGCGTCGCAGACACGCAGCCAAAAGCGAGGGAGAGACAGATGAAAATTTATGCAATGACTGATGTAGGAAGAAGACGTGAGGTCAATCAGGACTATGTATATGTGACAGACAGACCGATTGGACCATTTCCAAATCTCCTTACGGTCGCCGACGGAATGGGCGGACATAAGGCGGGAGATTTCGCGTCCAGTTATACGGTAAATGTATTAAAAGATGAACTGAAGAAGACACCGATGGATAAACCCGAGGAGATTCTAAGGAGCGTAGTCAGTATTGCAAATCATAAATTAATCGAGGCAGCTTCAAGAGATATAAAACTGGAAGGTATGGGAACGACACTGGTAGCGGCAACTGTTGTTGGCAATACATTGTACTTTGCTAATGTGGGAGACAGCAGACTTTACCTGATCAACGATAAGATCCGTCAGCTTTCCAAAGATCACTCGCTGGTAGAAGAGATGGTAAGACTTGGTGGAATCAAAGCAGAAGAAGCAAGAAACCATCCGGATAAGAACATCATTACACGGGCAATTGGTGTAAAAGAAGATGTGGAACCGGACATTTATGAATATCGTCTGAAAAAGGGTGATATGATATTGATGTGTACAGATGGCCTCAGTAATATGGTAGAGGATGAAGACATGTTCAATATTGTCAAAGGTTCCAGAGACGTAGTGGAAGCTGTTCAGATGTTGATAGAAAAAGCAAATAGCAATGGCGGGAGAGATAATATAGGGGTTATCGTAGCAGAGCCACTTGCTGATGAGGTGAGTGTATGGTAAAAGATGGAATCGTACTAGGCAAGAGATATGCTGTACTTAGTAAGATCGGTGCCGGCGGAATGGCAGATGTCTATAAAGGCCGGGATCAGATGCTGAACCGATATGTAGCGATTAAGGTATTAAAGAAACAGTATAAAGAGGATGAAAATTTCGTGAGAAAATTTCGTTCGGAGGCACAGGCAGCAGCCGGACTGATACATCCGAATATTGTAAATGTATATGATGTAGGGGAGGACCGTGGCCTTAACTATATGGTTATGGAACTCGTAGAAGGAATTACATTAAAAGAATATATAGAGAGAAAGGGAAGACTTTCTCATAAAGAGACGATCAGTATTGCGATTCAGATGTGCAGCGGTATCGGCGCAGCACATGCATCGGGAATTATCCATCGCGATATCAAACCACAGAATATTATTATTTCCAAGGACGGAAAGGTAAAAGTTACGGATTTTGGAATTGCGAAGGCCATAACGTCCAATACGGTAAGTACGAATGCGATGGGATCGGTTCATTATACGTCGCCGGAGCAGGCAAGAGGCGGATTCAGTGATCAGAGAAGTGATATTTATTCAATTGGTATAACTTTATTCGAAATGGTAACCGGTCAGGTTCCATTTGACGGGGAGACAACGGTAGAAGTTGCAATGAAGCATCTGCAGCAGGAGATTACACCGCCGTCAGAACTCGTACCGGATATTCCGTACAGTCTGGAGCAGATCATTCTGAAATGTACGCAGAAAAGTTCAGAGAGAAGATATGAAAGTACAGGGGCTCTGATTCAGGATCTGAAGCATTCACTGGTCGATCCGGATGGGGATTTTGTAGTGATCCCTCCAATCGGTGGTATGACAGATACCGTTATCATGACAGACAAAGATCTGGATGATATCCGGAATGGAAATGATGATGAAGAGTATGATACAGAAGAGTATGATACAGATGAGTATGATACAGATACCATGTATGGAAATGATGACAACGACGAAGATTATGAGAATTATGAAAGTGGCAGAGGGGCAGATGAAGTCAATCCGCATATGCATAAGATCATGAAGATACTTACAATCGTAGTTGTGGCGATCATCGTGCTGATCCTTGTATTTACTGTTGGTAAGGCGGCAGGCGTATTTAAATCATTTGGTGGAATTACAACTCAGGACGAGGAAGATAAATCAGGCAAGGTCACAGTACCGGATGTCCGTGGTATGTCTGAAGAGAATGCAAAGGCACTGCTGAATAAAAAAGGACTCGGAATTCAGGTTGTGACAAGAAAAGAGTCTAAGAAGTATAAGGCAGGAAAGATCTCAAAACAGACACCGGAAGCCGGAGAAAAGGTATCAAAACATACCAAGATTGAAGTAGTTGTAAGTTCAGGACTAGTTGGAAGCAAAAAGGCAATACCGTATGTCAGTGGTATGAGTGAGACAGAGGCACAGAATGAACTTGAGGAGGCAGGATTTAAAGTAACTTCAAGTTTCCAGTATGATGACAGTGTTGAAAGTGGAAAAGTAATCAGTACAACACCGGAAGCAGGTACAAAAGCTGAGAAAGGTTCGACGGTTACGATGCTGGTAAGTCAGGGAAGCAATAAGAAGACAGTGCCGGATGTAAGAGGTATGGCAGATGCAACTGCACAGAGTACAATCAAGAGTTACGGATTTAATGTAGGAACTGTAACTTATGATTACAGCGACAGTGTAGAAAAAGGAATGGTCATCAGTCAGACAGTAGAACCTGGAACAAAGGCTTCTGCAGGAACGAGTATTTCTATTACCGTAAGTAACGGACCGAAACCGGAGGAAAAGATAGAAGTACAGAGTTTTGTCGGTCAACAGGAATCAGCACTGAAGAGCTGGGCATCGTCAAAAGGACTTTATACCAATATATCTGATTCACAATACAGTGACAGTTATGCAAAAGGATGTATTATTTCCATGACTCCTTCTTCAGGAACAGTTTCCAAAGGAGGAACAATCAGTTATGTGATCAGTCTTGGATCAAAATCACAAGATAGTAATAACACTGGAAATAATGGTGACAATTCCGGAAATTCAGGAAATAACGGCCAGAATTCCGGTGATGGAAATAACGGTGGTAATCAGTAAAAAGATATGCAGGGAAAAATTATAAAAGGAATTGCCGGATTCTACTACGTTCATGTAGTAGAATTCGGTGTTTATGAATGTAAAGCAAAAGGGGTATTTCGTAAAGAAAAGATAAAACCTCTGGTCGGAGATAATGTAGAGATAGAGGTTCTGGATGAATCCGAGAAGAAAGGCAATATCGTAAAAATCTTGCCTCGTCAGAATGAATTGATACGTCCGGCAGTGGCTAACATCGATCAGGCATTGGTGGTTTTTGCAATCACAAAACCGAATCCGCATTTTAATCTATTGGACAGATTTCTGGTCATGATGGAAAGCAAAGAAATTCCGGTGGTTTTATGCTTTAATAAAGAAGATATTGCAACAGATCCTCAGATAAAAGAACTGGAAGAAATCTACGAAACATGTGGCTATCCAATGGTATTCGTAAGTGCAAAAGAAGAACGGGGAATTGAAAAAATACGTGAATTGCTAAAAGGAAAGACGACGGCAATTGCAGGGCCGTCAGGGGTAGGAAAATCTTCGATCATCAATATTCTGCAGCCGGACGCCGAGATGGAGACCGGTGCGATCAGCACAAAGATTGAGCGTGGCAAACATACGACACGACATTCGGAACTATTCGCGATCGATGAGGATTCTTATATCATGGATACACCCGGATTTAGCTCATTGTACGTCAATGATTATGAAAAAGAAGAATTGAAATATTTATTCCCGGAATTCCGGGAATATGAAGGAATGTGTCGGTTTAATGGATGTGATCATGTGCATGAGCCGGGATGCGCAGTAAAAGAAGCTTTGGAAGAAGGAAAGATTCATAAGATCCGTTATCAGAATTATATAGAAATGTATGAGGAATTGAAGAATAAGAGGAGGTACTGATGATAAACTATGTATTAGCACCGTCAATACTGGCGGCGGATTTCAAAGTTTTGGGTCAGGAAATGAAAAAGACTGAGGATAATGGAGCGGAATATATTCATTTTGATGTCATGGATGGAATGTTTGTACCAAGCATTTCATTCGGTATGCCGGTTATGGCATCGATTCATGATGCTACAGAGCAATTCATGGATGCACATCTGATGGTTCAGGAGCCAATCCGTTATGTGGAAGCATTTCAGAAAGCAGGAGCTGATTCTGTAACTGTACATGTAGAAGCCTGTGAGGATGTAAAAGCTACGCTGAATAAGATCCGCGAATGCGGAATGAAAGTAGGACTTTCTATTAATCCGGAGACGGATGTGAAGGAAGTTGTACCGTATCTTGAAGAAGTGGATATGATTCTGGTGATGTGTGTTCATCCTGGATTCGGAGGACAGAAATTCATTCCAGAGTCATTGGACAAGATTCGTGCGATTCGTGCGATGTTAAATGAAAAGAATCTGGAGACGGATATTCAGGCAGATGGCGGCGTCTATGTAGAGAATGTAAGAGAAGTACTGGATGCAGGAGCGAATGTGATTGTTGCCGGCTCCGCTGTATTCAGAGGGGATGCCGGAGAAAATACTGCAAAATTTATGGAGATACTAAAGAGTTATGAGTAAGAGGATTATCATCATCAGTGGTGGGGAACTGAATGAAGAATTTGTATTATCGATTCTTGAAAAAGAAGAGAATCAGTATGTCATCGGTGTGGACAGAGGTATGGAGTTCCTTTGCAGACATCAGATACTGCCGAATTATATTGTTGGCGATTTCGACAGTGTAAAAAAAGAAATCGGTGATTATTACCGCAATGAGACGAATGTTCCTATTCGTGAATTTAATCCGGTAAAAGATGCATCGGATACAGAGATTGCAATAAGACTTGCGATGACACTAGGGGCTAAGGAAATCCTGATCCTTGGAGCGACCGGAGGGCGAATTGATCATCTCTGGGCTAATGTACAGAGCCTTGCAATTCCATTTAAAGCAGGGATTGATGCCGTTATTATGGATACGCAGAATAAGATCCGTCTGATCGGAGGCGGGGAGACACACCTGAAGAAAGGTGAAACATATGGGCCGTATTTTTCAGTGTTCCCGTTGGGGGAAGAGGTATATGGATTTAGTATTAAGGGGGCAAAGTATCCGCTTGATAATCATACCCTGATTCCTTATGACAGTCTGTGTGTAAGCAATCAGTTTCAGGAAGATGAAGTTACGATCAGCTTCATGAAAGGGATTGTAATCCTGATGGAGACAAAAGACAGATAAAATTTTCATAATAGAATTTAAAGCAAAATTATTCACAAAAAAGTCCTAGCATGGTATAATACAAAATACTGTGTTAAGACTTTTTTATTGTGATATAAGAGTGCCGGAATGAGAATGATTACCGGCAAGACTATCAGACATAGAGTGCCAAAAAGAGAAAACAGATAGATTCACAGGAGGAAATAGAAAAATGAAATTAGGAATCGTAGGATTACCAAACGTAGGAAAGAGTACACTGTTTAACTCACTTACAAAGGCCGGAGCAGAATCAGCTAACTACCCGTTCTGTACCATCGACCCGAATGTAGGAGTTGTAACTGTACCGGATGAAAGATTAAATGTACTGGGAGAGATGTATCACACAAAAAAAATCATCCCGGCAGCAATTGAATTCGTTGATATCGCTGGACTCGTAAAAGGTGCTTCAAAAGGAGAAGGACTTGGAAACCAGTTCCTTGCCAATATCCGTGAAGTAGATGCAATCGTACATGTAGTAAGATGCTTTGAGAACAGCAATATCGTACACGTAGACGGAAGCATTAATCCACTTCGTGATATCGAGACAATTAACTTAGAGCTGATCTTCTCTGATCTTGAAATCCTGGAAAGAAGAATTTCCAAAGTTTCCAAAGTCGCAAGAAATGATAAATCAGCAGCAAAAGAACTCGGACTTCTGAATAAGGTTAAAGCACATCTCGAAGACGGAAAGCTTGCAAAGACATTCGAAGAAGTAGATGACGAGGAAGAACAGGCATGGCTGGAAAGCTACAACCTTCTGACTTACAAACCAGTGATCTATGCAGCAAATGTATCTGAAGACGATCTGGCAGATGATGCGGCTAATAACGAAGGGGTACAGGCTGTTCGTGAGTATGCCAAGGGAGAGCAGAGTGAAGTATTCGTTGTATGTGCAGAGATCGAAGCAGAGATTTCAGAACTGGATGATGATGAGAAGAAGATGTTCCTGGAAGATCTTGGATTAAAAGAGTCTGGTCTGGAAAAACTGATCAAAGCAAGCTATAAACTGCTTGGACTTATCAGTTACCTGACAGCAGGTGAGCCGGAAGTCCGTGCATGGACGATCACAGAAGGAACAAAGGCACCTCAGGCAGCCGGAAAGATCCATTCTGACTTTGAAAGAGGATTCATCCGTGCAGAGGTTGTATCTTATGATGATCTGATCGCATGCGGAAGTCACACAGCAGCCAAAGAAAAGGGTCTGATCCGTCTGGAGGGAAAAGACTATGTGGTAAAAGACGGAGACATCATGCTGTTCCGTTTCAATGTATAAGCATACTAAGCATGCTGAAAACACATAAGAAAATGTATAAATAGAAAAGCTGGCATGGTATGTGCCGGCTTTTCTGCCAATCTGGAAAGTCATATCTATAAAGAAAAAGGAAAGGGAAAAAGAAATGCACAGAACAATTGATTTTCCGAATCTGGGAATTCATTTAAAATCTGTCGGAGATCATATCACCGTATTTGGATTTGATATTGCATATTATGGGATCGTCATAGGAATTGGGATCCTGGCGGGACTCATGCTGGCAGTAATGGAAGCAAAGCGCACACATCAGAATGTAGAGGATTATTATGATCTGGCAATATACGGAGTAATCTTTTCGATTATCGGAGCAAGAGCATATTATGTGATCTTCTCCTGGGATATGTATAAAGACGACATTAAGAGCATCATTAATATCCGTGAGGGAGGACTTGCTATATACGGTGGTGTAATTACTGCAATTATTGTAGTATTCATATTTGCAAAAATAAAAAAAATATCACCGTTTCTTTTATTTGATACCGGCGGATTTGGTCTGATCACCGGACAGATGATTGGAAGATGGGGAAATTTTTTTAACCGAGAAGCATTCGGTGAATATACAAATGGCTTATTTGCAATGAGACTTCCGGTAGATGCAGTCAGAAGCTCAGACATTACTATAAAGATGTGGAATCATGCAGAGACCGTAAAAGGGGTCATGTACATTCAGGTTCACCCGACATACCTGTATGAATCCATGTGGTGCCTGATGGTGCTGATCATTATGCTGCTATACCGCAAACACAAGAAATTCGATGGAGAGGTCTTCCTGATCTATCTCTTAGGCTACGGTCTTGGCAGATTCTGGATCGAAAGCCTCAGAACAGATCAGCTTTTATTGCCGAAAGTTGGACTTCCGGTATCACAACTTCTGGCAGGCACAATTGTGATAGTATCAGCAATCCTGGTTATTACAGGCAGAAAAAAAGCCGCACGCATCAAAAGTACGGAGTCAAATCAGTAAGACAGATATAAAAAAGCAGGCATTCTTTCAATAGAACGCCTGCTTTTTTATACCAAAGTATACAACAGAACTTGCCGGTGGTAAGTCCTGTGATCTACATATTAATTTTGCTAAGTGCAGCTGCATCAGCCACAATCGTAACATCATTGTGAAGCTGAAGGATAGAAGCAGGAACTTCCGGAGTAATTGGGCCGTATAATACTTCTTTTAAGATTGCAGCTTTATCTTCTCCGCTTACGACTACGAGGATCTTCTTTGCCTGCATGATATTTTTAATACCCATTGTGTAGGCCTGTCTTGGAACATCATCTTCAGATTCGAAGAAACGTTTGTTGGCTTCAATTGTGCTTTCTGTCAGATCTACACAGTGTGTCTCTTTTTCAAAAGCAGCACCTGGCTCGTTGAATCCGATGTGTCCGTTGTGTCCAAGACCGAGAAGCTGAAGGTCTACGCCGCCCTGTTTGCGGATGATCTCATTGTATTCACTGCAGGCTTTGTCAGAATCTGCTTCCAGTCCGTTCGGAACGAAAGTACGTGTTTTATCGATATTTACATGATCGAAAAGATTGGTGTTCATGAAATATCTGTAGCTCTGGTCATTTTCCGGACTGAGTCCTTTATATTCATCGAGGTTCACGCTTGTAACCTGAGAAAAATCAAGATCACCTTTCTTATACCATTCAATCAGCTGTTTATAAGTACCGACCGGTGAAGATCCGGTTGCAAGTCCAAGTACACAGTTTGGTTTCATAATAATCTGTGCAGAAATAATGTTTGCTGCTTTACGGCTCATATCCTGATAGTCTTTTGCTTTATAAATTACCATAATAATAACCTCTCCTTATTCAATTGTTTTTTGTTTCTGAATACCAGTATATACATTATAAATGAATTTTCAAGTGAAATAGAAAGAACAGAAACTACTTTCAAAACTGGAAAGAAACTACCTGGAATTGTGCAAGTTGCACAAAATAAAAGGCGAAAAATAAGGAAAATAGGATATGGGAATTGAAAAGAATGAAAGAGCTTTCAACAACTACAAAGACACTTGAAAATAAAATCGAACAATATTATACTGATTGCAGAACGAAGGAGGGAACAAAACAATGAATCAGAAAGTTGAAAATCTGAAAGGAAAATTAATCGTTTCTTGTCAGGCATTATCGAATGAACCTTTACATTCTTCATTCATTATGGGAAGAATGGCACTGGCTGCAAAACAGGGAGGTGCAAGCGGAATTCGTGCAAATACAAAAGAAGATATCAAGGAGATCCAGTCACAGGTTGATCTGCCGATCATCGGAATCGTAAAAAGAGATTATGATGACAGTGATATCTACATTACACCAACGATGAAAGAAATCGAAGAACTGATGGAAGTAAAACCTGAAATCATCGCTATGGACGCTACTATTTCAAAGAGACCTGGCGGAAAGACATTAGATGAGTTCTTTAAAGAAGTAAAAGCAAAATATCCGGATCAGTTATTTATGGCAGACTGTTCTACAGTGGAAGAAGCACTGCATGCGGATGAACTTGGATTTGACTTCATTGGAACTACAATGGTTGGTTACACAGAGCAGAGCAAGGGCGACAAGATCGAGGCAAATGATTTCGAAATCTTAAGAAAGATTGTCGCAAAAGCAAAACACAGAGTCATTGCAGAAGGTAACATCAACACACCGGAAAAAGCAAGACACGTGATCGAACTTGGAGCATACAGCGTTGTTGTCGGTTCTATTATCACAAGACCACAGCTGATCACAAAATCATTTGTGGAAGAAATGGAAAGATAATTCCCTAAAGGATTTATTGATAACATTATAAAAAGATAAAGCAATATATCAAAAAAGAAAAGGAGAAAAAACAATGAGAAATCTTGAAAAGTACAAAGGCGTGATCCCAGCATTCTATGCATGTTATGACAACGAAGGCAATGTAAGTCCGGAAGGCGTACAGGCACTGACAAAGTACTTCGTAGAAAAAGGTGTAAAAGGTGTATACGTTAACGGTTCATCAGGAGAATGTATCTACCAGAGCGTAGAAGACCGTAAGATCATCCTTGAGAACGTTATGAAAGCAGCAGAAGGAAAGCTTACAGTAATCGCACACGTTGCATGCAACAACACAAAAGACAGCCAGGAGCTTGCAAGACATGCAGAAAGCCTTGGAGTTGATGCAATCGCAGCAATCCCACCGATCTACTTCCACCTGCCAGAGTATGCAATCGCTCAGTACTGGAATGACATCAGTGCAGCAGCACCAAACACAGACTTCGTAATCTACAACATTCCACAGCTTGCAGGAGTAGCTCTTACACAGGGACTTTTCGCAGAGATGAGAAAGAATCCTAACGTAATTGGTGTTAAGAACTCTTCTATGCCGGTACAGGATATCCAGATGTTCAAACAGGCAGCAGGCCCTGACTACATCATCTTCAACGGACCAGATGAGCAGTTCATGAGTGGACGTGTCATCGGAGCTGAAGGAGCAATCGGTGGTACATACGGAGTTATGCCGGAATTATATCTGAAATTAGACGAGTATGTAAGAGCCGGAAAGATGGAAGAAGCAAGAGAAATCCAGTATGCTTGTGATGAGATTATCTATAAGATGTGCTCTGCACACGGAAATATGTACGCAGTGATCAAAGCTATGTTAAAGATCAACGAAGGTCTGGAACTTGGCGGAGTAAGAGAGCCACTGCCAGCATTAGTAGAAGAAGACATGGCTATCGTTGAAGAAGCAGCTAAGATGGTTCGCGACGCAAAAGCTAAATATCTGTAAGATTATATAAAAAATACGTGAAAGAAAAATATCTGTAAGGAGAGAGACGATGCAAGGGTTTACCGTAGTAGATTTAGTTATTTTAGTAGTTTATCTCGCGGCTGTACTGTTCGCCGGCCTTCATTTCGCAAAGAAAGAAATGAAAGGAAAAGAGTATTTTAAAGGAGACGGAACTGTACCGTGGTGGGTAACTTCCGTATCAATTTTCGCAACACTGTTAAGTCCGATTTCATTCCTGTCATTAGCAGGAAACTCATACGCAGGAACATGGATCATGTGGTTCGCACAGCTTGGTATGCTGTTAGCTATCCCGATCACGATTAAATTCTTCCTGCCAATCTACAGCAAACTGGATATTGATACAGCATATCATTATTTGGAACTGAGATTCGGAAGCAAAGGACTTCGTGTACTTGGAGCTGTAATGTTCATCATTTACCAGATCGGACGTATGTCAATCATCATGTACCTTCCATGTATGGTACTTGGAAGTCTGACTGGAATCAGCGTAAACTTATTGATCATTATCATGGGTATCATTGCTATTATTTACTCATACACAGGAGGTCTGAAATCCGTACTTTGGACAGACTTCATCCAGGGATCTGTACTTCTGATCGGTGTTACTTTCGCACTGATCTTCCTGCTGGTACACTTAGACGGTGGATTTGGAGCAATCATGCATGCACTTACAACAGAGCATAAATTCCTTGCTGTAGATCAGCCGATCTTCAACCCTAACATTTTCAAAGACAGCGTATTTATCATGATTGTTGGTGCCGGATTCAATACAATGGGATCCTATGTATCAAGTCAGGATATTGTACAGCGTTTTACAACTACAACAGATACTAAAAAACTGAACAAAATGATGCTTACAAACGGAGGATTATCTATCTTCATCGCAACAGTATTCTACCTGATCGGTACAGGATTATACGTATTCTATCAGCAGAATACACTTCCACCGGCAGCAGCTCAGGACCAGATCTTCGCATCTTACATCGCATTTGAGCTTCCGGTTGGTGTAACAGGACTTCTGTTAGCAGCTATTTATGCAGCAGCACAGTCTACACTTTCCACAGGTCTGAACTCTGTAGCATCAAGCTGGACACTGGATATTCAGGCAAGACTTTCTAAGAAAGAATTAAGCTTTGAGAAACAGACAAAGATCGGACAGTATGTATCTCTGATCGTCGGTATCTTCGCAATCGTAGTTGCTATGGTACTGGCTAATGGCGGAGTAAAATCTGCATACGAATGGTTCAATGGATTTATGGGATTGGTACTTGGTATCCTGATCGGAACATTTATCCTTGGAGCATTTACAAAGGTTGCAAATACATTCGGAGCAGTATGTGCATTCGTTGCAGCATCTGCAGTAATGGTATATATCAAATACTTCGTACCTGCTGATCATGTATCAATCTGGTCATACTCAATCATCTCAATTGTAGTATCACTGGTGATCGGTATTCCGGCAAGTATCATCTGGAGAAAGGTAAAAGGAGACGATTCCGTACCTGCTCCTGATACAACCATTTACAAAAACTAAGAAGGAGTGAAAAATCCGTGATTTTTGGAAATATCAATAATTTATCTGAATTTCCATTTCTGGAAGAGCAGGTAAAAGAGTGCTTTGAATATGCAAAGACACACGACCTTGCATCTTATGAAAAGGGAAGTCATGAAATCGATGGTGACAGACTGTTTGTCAATATCGTAGAATATACAACAACAACACCGGAAGAACGTTTCTGGGAAGCACATAAAAATTATCTGGACGTCCATGTAATGATCCATGGAAATGAACAGATCGATCTGAACTTCATTCAGAATATGGAATTAAAAGATTTTGTGGAAAAAGATGATTTTCTTCCAATGGATGGAGAAAAGAATTCTTCAGTAGTCCTGACAGATGGAGATTTCCTGATCTGTTATCCAAGTGACGGACACAGAACAGCGGTTCAGGTTCAGGAACCGGAAGCCATCAAAAAGGCAATATTCAAAGTAAAGATCTAATCAGAAAAGTCGAGGGCAAACCATGAAAGAACGGTTTGCCCTTTTCTGGCCTAACGAGTATAATGAAGGATAGTGAAAGAGGAAAAGAAGAAATGAAAAAATATATTAGTATTGATATCGGCGGCACAGCCATCAAATATGGGATTGTAAGCGAGAATGCAGAAGTACTGTTAAAAAAAGAAATGAAGACAGAAGCACAAAAAGGCGGACCGGCGATCCTTGAGAAAGTGATCGGTATCGTAGAAGAGTTAAAAGGTGAAGCAGATGCAGGTGTGTGTATCTCTACTGCAGGTATGGTGGACATCGAAAAAGGAGAAATCTTCTATTCTGCACCGTTGATCCCGAATTATATCGGAACGGCATTTAAAAAGACAGTAGAAGAACGATTCGGAATTCCATGTGAAGTGGAAAATGATGTAAACTGTGCCGGACTTGCAGAGTATAAAGCAGGTGCGGCTGCAGGAAGCAAGGCAGCAGTGATGTTGACGATCGGAACCGGAATCGGCGGCTGTATCCTTCTGAATGGTGAAGTGTTCCACGGATTCAGCAACAGTGCATGTGAAGTTGGATATATGCATATGGATGACAGTGATTTCCAGACACTCGGAGCAGCAAGCATCCTGACAAAGAAAGTAGCTGCGTGGAAGGAAGAACCAACCGAAAACTGGAGCGGATATCACATTTTCGAAGAGGCGAAAAAAGACGATGAGATCTGTAACCGTGCAATTGACGAGATGGTGGATGTACTTGGAAAAGGAATTGCCAATATCTGCTATGTAGTGAATCCGGAAGTTGTCGTACTTGGCGGCGGAATCATGGCGCAGGAAGCATTCCTGAAGGACAAGATTGAAAAAGCAGTGGAAAAATACCTGGTGTCCAGCATGTGGGAGCATACAAGTATCGCATTTGCCAAAAACCAGAACAATGCCGGTATGTTAGGCGCATTCTATCATTTTCAGGGAAGACATGCATAGTCTGGAGTTATAAAATAAAGAAGCAGGAATAGTAAGATATGGAATATTATGTAAAATCAGTCGTTCCGATCATAGAATCGAATTATGATAAATTTACGACAGTGGAACGGAATATCGCAGATTTTTTTATACAGAACAGAAAGAAAGTGGATTTTTCATCAAAATCCATTTCCGAGAGACTCTTCGTATCAGAAGCGTCGTTATCCAGATTTGCGAAGAAATGCGGATATCGCGGATACAGAGAATTCATCTATCAGTATGAAGAGACATTTGTAGAAAAGCAGGAATCCATTACCGGTAATACGCGAATGATCCTGAATGCGTATCAGGAACTTCTGAATAAGACTTACAGTCTGGTGGATGAGGCGCAGATTGCAAGGATCAGCAGATATCTGAATCAGGCGGAGCGTGTGTTCGTGTGCGGAACTGGAAGTTCCGGTCTGGCAGCAAGAGAGATGGAACTGCGTTTTATGCGAATCGGTGTGGATATTGATTCGCTGGTAGAAAGAGATATGATGCGTATGCAGGCGGTATTCCAGGACAGAAGAAGCCTCGTATTCGGAATCAGTATCAGCGGATCCAAGGAAGAGGTCTTGTTTCTTCTGAAAGAAGCATATCGGAAAGGTGCGAAAACGATTCTTTTTACGGCGAACAACCGGGGTGACTTCGAGCAGTTCTGCACAGAAGTTGTTCTGATTCCATCACTCAGACACCTGAATCATGGGAATGTAATCTCACCGCAGTTCCCGATTTTGGTCATGCTTGATATTATCTATTCTTACTATTTGGAACAGGATAAATATGAAAAAGAAGTTTTGCATGATAATACACTGCGTGCGCTGGAAGAAGGAGAAGGGATGCACAGGAGTTTTTAGAATGTTAAGAGGTATGTTGGGAAAAAATAAAATGGAGGATATATAAAATGATAATCAAAAATGTAATTGTCTATACAGAAGACAAAAAATTTACAGCAGGCGGCATTGTTGTTCACGATGACAAGATCGAAAGCATTTACACGACAGAAAACGTACCGGATATGCTGGGGGAAGAAGTCGTTGACGGACAGGGGGCATACGCAATCCCGGGACTGATCGATCTGCATTTCCACGGGTGTATGGGAGATGACTTCTGTGATAACAGTAAAGAGGCTATTGAAAATATTGCAAAATATGAGGCTTCTGTGGGTGTTACAACAATCGCACCGGCAACGATGACACTTCCGGTAGAAGAACTGGAAGATATCTTAAGAACAGCAGCAGAATACAAAAAAGAACAGAATCCGAAGGGAGCGGATCTTGTAGGCGTGAACATGGAAGGCCCGTTCATCAGCCCGGTGAAAAAAGGAGCGCAGGATGAAAGAAATATCATGCCTTGTGATACGGCCATTTGTCAGAGATTCCTTGATGCTTCGGAAGGACTTGTGAAGTTTGTAGGACTTGCGCCGGAAGAAAGCGAGGACGCAGTTGCATTTGTAGAAGCAATGAAAGATAAAGTGAACATTTCGCTTGCACATACCAATGCGGATTATGCACATGCGAAAGCAGCATTCGATGCCGGAGCAAATCATGCCGTACATCTCTTTAATGCGATGCCTGCATTCACTCACCGTGAACCGGGTGTTGTAGGAGCAGTGTCCGACAGTGCACATGTAATGGCAGAAATTATCTGTGACGGTGTACATATCCACCCATCTATGGTAAGAGCAGCGTTCAAGATGATGGGAGCAGACCGCATGATCCTGATCAGTGACAGCATGCGTGCAACCGGAATGCCGGACGGACAGTATACACTTGGCGGTCTGGATGTAAAAGTAGTTGGAAATCATGCGACACTGGTATCTGACGGAGCACTTGCTGGATCAGTAACAAACCTTGCTGACTGCCTGCGTACAGTAGTTAAAAAGATGGAGATCCCACTTGAGACAGCTATTGCATGTGCGACGATCAATCCGGCTAAGAGTCTTGGAATTGAAGATACATATGGTTCGATCGCACCGGGAAAGAAAGCGAATATCGTATTATTAGACGAGAATTTGGAGCTTAAGATGGTAATTAAGGACGGACAGGAATTATAATTCATGCAATTTATAGTATAAGGCCATTTGGTGTTAAGGACAGATGAAAAAGATTATATTTTTAGGTGACAGTATTACAGATGCCAGTCATTGCTTTTTAGAAAATCCACTGGGAAACGGTTATGTGAATATGGTGGCTGAGAAGTTGAATGACAGTGACGGCGGAAGGAAGAAGTACGACATTATGAATCGAGGACATGATGGATTCACGATTCATGGAGTGAAACGTATATTGGAGAAGGAATGCATTTTAAAACGACCGGATGTCGTAAGCATTCTGATAGGATGCAATGACGTCGGAGTTATGATGAATACAGGAAAGAGCCTGGAAGAACAGCAGTTTGAAGCCTGTTATGAAGCCATTGTGAAAGAAATTACAGAGCAATCGGATGCAAAGCTTATCTGTATGTCGCCATTTATAGTGCCATATCCCAGAATGTATGAAAACTGGATTCCGGGAATAAAACAGACAGAAAGAATCGAAAAAAAGATTGCAGAAAAATATCATGCGGACTTTCTTGCGCTTCAGGACATGATAATATTGAAAGCAGAAAAAGCAGGATATGAGAGTGTTACAACGGATGGTATTCATCTGACAGAATATGGAAATGAAATAATTGCAGGAGCATGGCTGCAACTTTTTGAAAAAATAAAAGATGGAGATTAAAAATCATCTTGACAAAGTTCATCAAATCAGTTAGTCTTTAACACAGACAGGAAAATAATATACAGATATCACAAAGGCTTGGAAAAGAAGAAGTAGTGATTCACACACCCATACAGAAAGCTGCCGGTTGATGAGAGGCGCATGAAAGAGTGAAGAATGAATACGTCTTGGAGCTGCACACCGAAATGATACACGATAAGAATTATGAGTGTTTTCGAAAGTAGGCTGTGACGTCGGGCACACGTTATAGTGCAAAGGTCTGTGAACACGCAGATTGAATGAGGCTGAATACACAGGTAATCAGCGAAATAAGGTGGTACCACGGTTAATATCGTCCTTATCCAATATTGATTGGATAAGGACTTTTTTTGACCAGTTATGTGGGAAAATCGCTTTCTGAAAAGCATATTTGCAAGCTGAAGTAAAGTGAGAATTCTGTAAATCATTAACATAATAAAAGGAGAATAAAAATGGGAATTTATGAAGAACTCGTTGCAAGAGGTCTGATCGCACAGGTAACAGACGAAGACAGGATCAAAGACTTGGTCAACAATGGAAAGGCTACATTCTACATCGGATTTGACCCGACAGCAGACAGCCTTCACGTAGGACATTTCATGGCACTGTGTCTGATGAAACGTCTGCAGGAAGCAGGAAATAAACCAATCGCACTGATCGGTGGAGGAACAGCTATGATCGGTGATCCATCCGGAAGAACAGATATGCGTCAGATGATGACACCGGAGACAATCCAGCACAACTGTGACTGCTTTAAGAAACAGATGAGTCGATTTATCGATTTCTCAGATGGAAAAGCATTGATGGTTAATAACGCTGACTGGTTGATGGGACTGAACTACATCGAAGTATTACGTGAAGTCGGAGCACATTTCTCCGTTAACCGTATGCTGACAGCAGAGTGCTACAAGCAGAGAATGGAAAAAGGACTCAGCTTTCTTGAGTTCAACTACATGATCATGCAGGCATATGACTTCTATGAGTTATACCAGAAATACGGATGTAACCTTGAGTTTGGCGGGGACGACCAGTGGAGCAACATGCTTGCAGGTACAGAACTGATCCGTCGTAAACTCGGAAAAGACGCTTCTGCCATGACGATCACACTGCTTCTGAACTCAGAAGGTAAAAAGATGGGTAAGACACAGAGTGGTGCTGTATGGCTTGATCCGAACAAGACATCTCCATTCGAATTCTATCAGTACTGGAGAAATGTCGCAGATGCAGATGTATTAAAATGTATCCGTATGCTGACATTCCTTCCGTTAGAAGAGATCGACAAGATGGACAGCTGGGAAGGAGCACAGCTTAACACAGCAAAAGAGATTCTTGCATTCGAGCTTACAAAACTGGTTCACGGTGAAGAAGAAGCACAGAAGGCACAGGAGGCAGCAAGAGCATTATTCTCAACAGGTGCAGCAGCAGATATGCCAAAGACAGAACTGACAGAAGAAGACCTTACAGACGGTAACATCGATATCCTGACAATGTTAGTAAAATCAGGACTGACAGCTTCTAAGTCAGAAGCACGCCGTGCCGTACAGCAGGGTGGAGTATCTGTAGATGGTGAGAAGGTGACAGATGTATTCCAGACATTTGCCGGAGAAGCATTAAGTGGAGAAGGCGTAGTCCTGAAAAAGGGTAAGAAAAACTTCCGTAAAGTGTTAGTAAAGTAGTATAATTATAAAAGAATACAGTAAAATTGCAGGCAGTGAATACTCACTGTCTGTAATTCTAAAAGCAAAGATGTACTCTTGCTACTGTTTCATACTTAATTTTGTGAGAGTACATAAAGACGATAAGGAGGATATGGAAATGGCATTTAAAGAAGTAGCAATTGAAAGTCTGGAATTCAACCCATTCACAAAGATTTCAAAAGAGTGGATGCTGGTAACAGCAGGAGATGAAAAAAAGAGTAACACCATGACAGCAAGCTGGGGTGGTGTCGGAATCATGTGGGGAAAGAATATCGCAACTGCATATATCCGCCCACAGAGATACACGAAGAAATTCATGGATGAGACCGGTATGTACACGCTTTCTTTCCTGTCAGAAGATTACAGAAAAGCATTAAGCGTATGCGGATCTGTATCAGGAAAAGACGTAGAAGATAAATGGAAAGAAGCAGGTCTTCATCCATATGCGGTAGACGGAACAACTGCAGTTGAAGAAGCAGATCTGATCTTCGTATGCAAGACTCAGTATACACAGGATATGAAACCGGAATGTTTCGATGTTAAGGAAAATGATGAGAAATGGTATCCGGATAAGGATTATCATACAATGTATATGGGCGAGATCGTGAAAGTATTGAAAAGAGTATAGCCAATCATGCAAAAGAAAATTGATTTGGTAAACGGACCTGTATTATCATCTCTTACCAGACTGGCTGTCCCGATCATGGCGACGTCATTGATCCAGATGGCGTACAATATGACCGACATGATCTGGATCGGCCGTATCGGAAGTTCGGCGGTAGCGTCTGTTGGGGCAGCAGGAATGTATATGTGGCTTTCCAACGGACTTGCCGCGCTTGCAAAAATGGGAGGGCAGGTTAATGTCGGACATGCACTTGGGGCATCTAATAGTGAAGAGGCCGCAGAATATGCATCCAACGCGTTACAGCTTACGTTGATTTTGGGGATTATTTATGGACTTGTCTGTATATTAGGGGCAAAACCACTGATTCATTTTTTCCATCTGAATCAGGCACAGGTGATCCGGGATGCCATATATTATCTTGAAATTACTTGCGGTCTTGTCTTGTTTTCCTTTTTAAATCAGACGTATACCGGATTATTTACGGCAATCGGTAACAGCAGGCCGGTATTTCTGGCAACAACGACCGGACTGGTTGTTAATATCGTCCTGGATCCGGTTCTGATTTTTGGAATCGGACCATTTCCGGTTCTTCGAGTGACAGGTGCAGCAATTGCTACGGTAATCGCGCAGATGATCGTTACAGTTATGTTTTTTATATTTGCGATGAAGGATACCGTACTTTTTCAATATGTAAGATATCTGAAGAAGCCGGATCTGCATCATCTGAAAGGAATCGTCAGAATCGGTTTTCCAACGTCTGTTCAGAGTATGCTGTTTACCGGAATATCGATGATCATTGCCCGTCTGGTCGCGGGATATGGAGATGCGGCGGTGGCTGTCCAGAAAGTTGGTTCACAGATAGAATCAATTTCGTGGATGACAGCGGATGGTTTTGCAGCAGCGGTGAATTCATTTACATCGCAGAACCATGGCGCAGGTAAGAAGAGACGGATCTATCAGGGATATGTCAGCGCATTAAAAGTAGTATTTGTATGGGGGATTTTCTGTACGCTATTATTAATATGCTGTCCGGCTCCGGTATTCCGGATTTTTATTACAGAAAAAGATGTAATTCCGCTTGGAGTGGATTATCTTCGGATCCTTGGTGTATCGCAGCTTTTTATGAGTCTTGAGATTACGACGGCAGGTGCATTTTCGGGGTATGGAAAGACCGTGCCGCCATCTGTGATCAGTATTGTATTTACGGCGCTCAGGATTCCGCTTGCGCTGATACTGGTTCATACAACACTTGCGCTGAACGGGATCTGGTGGAGTATTACGATTTCGAGTATTCTGAAAGGTGTGCTGCTGTTTGTATGGTTCTACATATTCATGCGGGGAGAGAAACTTATATATAACAGGAAATAACCTGCCAGCGGCAGGTCTTTCAGATAGGGAAGTATGCAAGAGGCACTGCCAGTGGCAGTGTCTTTTGTGTCTTTAAAGAACGAAATGTGGTATAATAGAACAGTGAGTGATCTGCCGGAGCATAGTTTATGGCAGACACAGAAAGGATGGATGAGTAATGTGGGCTTACAATAGTATTTTTTATCAGATTTATCCGATCGGATTCTGTGGGGCACCGGTGCACAATGACGGTGTGTGTGTTCCTCGTATCCGCAAACTTATGGACTGGTCTGAGTATCTTCAGACATTAGGAGTAGATTCAATTCTGTTAAATCCGATCTTTGAATCGGACAATCATGGATATGATACAAGAGATTTTAAGACGATCGACTGCAGGCTTGGAACGAATGAAGATTTTAAAGAGGTCTGTGAAGATCTGCATAAACATAACGTAAAAATTGTACTGGATGGTGTATTTAACCATGTGGGACGAGGCTTCTGGGCATTTAAAGATGTACAGGAGAAGAAATGGGATTCACCGTACAAAGACTGGTTCCATATCAGCTTTGACGGCAACAGCTGCTATAATGACGGATTCTGGTATGAAGGATGGGAAGGCCATTTTGAGCTGGTCAAATTAAACCTTCAGAATCCGGCAGTCGTAGATTATCTGATGGAATGTGTAAAATACTGGATTGACGAATTTGATATCGACGGTCTCCGTCTGGATGTGGCTTATAGTCTGGATCACAATTTCATGAGACGTCTCCGCTCTTATACACAGGAATTAAAACCGGACTTTGCACTGATCGGAGAGGTATTGTTTGGCGATTATAATATTATCGTGAATGATGAGATGCTTCACAGCTGCACGAATTATGAGTGCTACAAGGGATTATATTCCAGCTTTAACAGTATGAATATGTTCGAGATCGCACATTCCCTGCACCGCCAGTTCGGAAGTGATCAGTGGTGTATTTACAGAGGAAAGCACCTGATGACATTTGTGGATAATCATGATGTTACAAGACTGGCAAGCATTCTGACGAATAAGAAACATATTCCGCTGGCATACGGACTGCTTATGGGTATGCCGGGAATCCCGTGCCTGTATTATGGAAGTGAATGGGCTGAGCCGGGGGAGAAAGCACCGGATAATGACTATGCGCTTCGCCCTTGCTTTGAAGAACCAAAGCCAAATGAGCTGACAGAGTTTATTAAGAAACTGATCCGTGTACGCCAGGAAAGTGATGCACTTTGCAATGGTGCTTATAAGAATGTAGTGATCCAGAATCATCAGCTGGTATTCGAGCGCTGCTCAGAGAAAGAACGAGTGATCGTTGCAATCAATGCTGCGGATTATCCATACACTGCCAATGCAGGAGAACTGAATGGAACGGCAGCAGATCTGCTGACCGGGGAAACGGTTACGATGAATGGTCAGCTTGAACTGAAACCATATAGTGTACAGTATTTAAAATTTTAGTATGAAAAATGTACGGGAAGATTCTCGGGAAAAGTACATTTGATCAACGAAAATAAGTAAAAATATAAGAAAAATATGTCAAAAAACAGTTGACACACACGGTACAGTATAATATAATAAGCAAGTATGACAAAAGGAGAAACAGTAAGAGGCCAAAGCCCCGGAATCTTGCTGATTCTGATATATTATCATGAAAATGTTAATGATTCACAGGAGGTAAACCACAATGAAAACTTATATGGCTAATCCAGATAAGATTGAAAGAAAATGGTATGTAGTTGACGCTTCGGAATATACATTAGGACGTTTAGCATCAGAAGTTGCTAAGGTTTTAAGAGGAAAGAACAAACCGGAGTTCACACCACACGTTGATACAGGCGATTATGTAATCGTTGTAAATGCAGAAAAGGTTAATGTAACAGGTAAGAAACTGAATCAGAAGATTTATTACAATCACTCTGAATATGTAGGTGGAATGAAAGAGACTACATTAGCAGAGATGATGGCTAAGAAACCAGAGAAGGTTATCGAACTTGCTGTTAAGGGAATGCTTCCAAAGGGACCTTTAGGAAGATCTATGATCAAGAAACTTCACGTATACGCTGGACCAGAGCACGCTCAGCAGGCTCAGAAACCAGTTGAACTGAAATTCTAAGAAAGGTTAAAAGGAGGATTTTACAATGGCTACTGCAAAATTTTACGGAACAGGTAGAAGAAAAAAATCTGTTGCTAGAGTATATTTAGTACCAGGAACAGGTAAAATTACTATCAATAAAAGAGATATCGATGAGTATTTTGGACTTGAGACATTAAAGGTTGTTGTTCGCCAGCCATTAGCTGCAACAGACACAGAAGGAAAATTTGATGTAATCGTTAATGTTAAGGGTGGTGGATACACAGGACAGGCTGGAGCAATCCGTCACGGTGTTGCAAGAGCACTTCTTGAGGCTGATGTTGATTACAGACCAGTTCTTAAGAAAGCTGGATTCCTTACACGTGATCCACGTATGAAAGAACGTAAGAAATACGGTCTCAAAGCAGCTCGTAGAGCACCACAGTTCTCAAAGAGATAATTTATACGAATCATTCGAGATATACAAAAAAGAAGTACACAGCAGCCCCGGAAATGCAATGTTTCCGGGGTTTTTCTTTGCATAGCAAAGCTACAGACAAAGCTGCCATCGGCAGCTTTGTCTGTAGTTCAGTTGATCTTATTCCTGTAATAATTGCTTTTCAAAGGTGGATAATAATTTGTTGATCGTAAAGAAATAACTCTTGCATTCGCTGCATGTTTTTGCATCGACTTCGATATCACCAAGAATGATGAGTTTGGCAGCCTGGAGTGCTGCAATAATGGTACGAAATTCGTCGGGTGTAATATCTGTGGCGTGATTAATCAATTTTTTCGCCGCAGAACAACAGAGTTGATAATTAATTTCTGCCTGGGCTTCTGATTCTGCAAGTCCAAGACGAGGCAGAACGGTAAGAGCGTAAGCGGTTGCTTCTATGTCAGAATGATTGAAGGCATAGGAAATATGGCTCATAGTAAAACCTCCTTAAGTTTTTAAGAAAATTATAACATAAAATGAGAAAGAACGCGAGAATATGAGCAAAAATCAACGGAAGACTTATTAAAGAAAAAGGGTTTACATTATAGATAATAATGTATACAATATAAACACAAGGAAAACTTTGATAAGGAGAATAAAAAATGCTTGGTTTAAAACCGATAAAAATGTTACCGGCAAGGGAAAGAGTGGCGGCAGCACTTAGAAAGGCGATTATCTCAAGACAGATTACAGAAGGAGAAGTGTTAACTCTGGAAAGTACGGCCCAAGAGCTTGGGGTCTCCATTACACCAGTCAGAGAGGCATTCCAGATTCTAGAAAGGGACGGCTTGATAGATCTGCAACAGAACAAAGGAGCAACGGTACTGGGAATCAATGAGACAACGCTCAGAGAACATTTCCAGATCCGGGCGGCACTGGAAAGTGAAGCGTGTGTATTGTGTTGTAAGAACCGCATTGATATGAGCCGGATCGAGCAGGTATTAACTGTTTCGAAAGAGATGATAGAGAAACAGGATTATGAGAACTATTCGAAGCTGAATCAGTCGCTTCACATGGAGATATGGATAGCTGCCGGGAATGAAAAATTAAAGAAAATGCTTTCGGAACTCTGGAGCGGATTATCGATGGGAGTAAAGATGACAGAAGCAGAGTATGCAAAAAAATCGTTGAAAGAACATGAGGGTATTGTAGAAAGTATGAAAAAATGCGATACCATGGAAGCAGCGATGAAGATGCATCAGCATATAGAACGAAGCTTAGAGGATGTATTGACGGAATTTGAAAAGTAAATATGCACAAAAAATAAAGTAAAAATTATTTAAAACGTCGAACTTGTGATTAACGATTGACAAGTCCGGCGCTTTTGATTACAATTTGATTATGGATACATTATCATTTATAAATAATAAAAAATAAATGATAAGAGTAAAGGACAAAGGAGAAAGAAAAATGAGTAACAAGAACTTAATCGTGAACACTCCGGAACCAAAGCCTGGTATACTGGAGCGAGGAGATCTCTTTGCTATTGCGGTAGGAATGGTAATCGGATCAGGAATGGTAACATTGATCGGACCGGCGATGGCAATGACAGGATATTCCGTATGGCTGGCATATCTGACAGCTATCGTTATGGGATTTTTTATGGTATTTCCGTATATTATCCTGGGGGGAACTATGAGAGTGGCAGGAGGACCTTACTCGATTGTAACAAATTTATCCGGTGTAAGTGCAGGAGGACTGGTAGCGTATACGAAGCTTGTAACTCCAATTCTGAACAGCTCTTTTGCACTGGCATTAGGCTTGTATGTAAATAATCTTCTTCCGGGAATTACAGTAAAAGCAATTGCGGTTGTGGGAATCTGCATCTTATTTGTATTAAATCTTCTAGGAATGGATATTTTTGCAAAGGTTAGTAAGATCTTATCAACAATCCTGCTGATCACAATGGTACTTTATGTTGTCTTTGGACTGACACAGATCAAGCAGCCAATCTTCCAGTTCTCTGGGGATAAGATGTTTACCGGAGGCTTTAAAGGATTCATGCTTGCTGCATTACTTCTGATCAACTCAGCAAATGGATATTACAATATCCTCTGGTACGGAAAAGATGCAAAGAAAGCGACAAAGGATGTACCGTTTGCAAGTATGGCATGTGTGCCATGTCTTCTGTTCATCTATGTGGGGCTTGCCATGGTAACAGGCGGTGTGCTTCCGCATGATGAAGTTGCAGGAGCACCGACAATCTTACCGGCAGCGCAGGCAATCCTTCCTGGTGCAGTATATAAGATTTTCATGATCGGCGGACCAATCATGGCGATCATTACTACACTGAACGGTGTATTCAATGATGTCAGATATCCTCTTGCACAGGCTGCAAAAGACGGATGGCTTCCAAAGTTTATTTTAAAAGAGAATCGTTTTGGAGCACCGTATCTGATTTATACATACACACTGATCGTTGTTCTGATCCCAATCGTTACGGATATGAGCATTGTAACAATCACAAACATTTTCCAGGTAATTACATTCTTCATGAATGTGACTGTTGTATATGCAATTTCAAGACTTCCAAAAAGATATCCGGAAGCATGGGCAAAGAATAAATTCCATTTTTCAAATGGGGCATTATATACATTCTGTACTGTAAGTATCATCATTTATACAGTTATCTTTGTAAAGGGTATTTTCAGTATTAAAGTATCTTATGCAGTAGCAGCGGTTATTGTTATGCTTGCACTGATACTGATCGGAATCTATTTGACAAAGAAAGGTGGTATCCGTATCGAGACTTCACTCTGGGATCCATCTGTAAAAAAGGAGGAAAAGTAAGATGGCGGCAACTTATGTAAAACCGGGTGAACTGGGACTGAATCCGGAGAAATTGACAGAGATGTTAACGGAACTGGAACAGACAGTGGAAATCCACAGTATCTCAGTACGGTTTGATGGAAAAGTTATCTTAGAGGGTGCATGGGAGCCGTTCTCACTGGAGAAGCCGCAGATGATGCATTCACTTTCAAAAATCGGAACAAGTATTTGTCTGGGATTTGCACTCGATGAGGGGAAGATTCATCTGGAAGATAAACTGCTTGATTATGTAAGAGATGAACTTCCGGAAGAATACGATCCGGCACTGGAAGATCTGACGATCTATCATCTGCTTACCATGCAGGCAGGTTCCAAAGAATGCTGCAATAATGTATGGTTTTCGAAGCTTACAAAAGACTGGGAGACAAACTGGTTAAAACAGCCGAAGATAAGAGAAGATATCGGAAAAGCATTCCATTATGATTCCGGATGTAGTTATACACTTTCAAGAATTGTCACAAAGGTTATGGGAAAAAACTGTCTGGCACTGATGCAGGAGCGTGTATTTGACAAGATGGGATTTGGTGAGATCAACTGGCTGACCAGTCCGGAAGGACACAACACCGGTGGATGGGGAATGTACCTGACTGCAGGAAAGATCTCTGCACTGGCACAGCTTCTGCTTCAAAAAGGTGAATGGAATGGAGAGCAGCTGATACCGGCATGGTGGACCGAAGAGATAGGAAAGATGCGCGTTGTGATTCCGGAAGATGAGAAGAAAGCACTGACGCATTATGCTTATCATATCAAGGCCGGAAAAGAGATTTTTGCGGCAGAAGGAGCATTTGGACAGTATCTGATCTGTTTTCGTGATTATCCGGTTGCAATCGGAATCACGGCAGGGGCATCGGAATATCTGGCAGCAGATATCTGTCTGAAATACATAAAAGAAGCAGTTCAGATCCCGTGTGAAAAAGAAAATCTGGAAGAGGCACAGGAAAAACTGGAAGAGAAACTGGTACATCTGACACTTCCGAAGCCGGAAGGTGACAAAAAAGACACAAATGAAGCAACAAAGAAACTATTAAATAAAAGAATTGCGTTTACAGAGAATCCAAGACAAATTGAGTCGGCAGTGATTTCAACGGTTGGAGAGGAATTAAAACTGGAACTTACTGTGGCAGGAGAAAAGAAGATTCTTTTTGCAGGATATAAGGACTGGAAATGTAATGATATGTATCCGAATGATTTTACGAAGAGATATCATGCGGTATCTTATGCGTTTGATGAAGATGCATTGTATCTCTCTGTGGGACTTCTGAATACATCATACAGAGAAGAATATTGTCTGTGGGTGAATTCGGAAAATGTAGTAGTTGGAACATGGAGACCGAATGTAACGTATCTTCCGGCAGAAGAAGATATGACATGGAAGTTTACCGGAACATTTGAACCGTCATGTATTCTGTAGATAGAATGAACGGTTAGTAGAAAAAGGAGAACCCCGTGAGGCAGAAGAAGCTGTCCCACGGGGTTTTTGCATTGCATATTCGATAAAAGTTCATCTATTTACAGATGAACATATTTACAGTATGATACTGTAAACAGCAAAAATGAACGGAGAAGATATATGAATGAGATAGCAGTTGTAACAGAGCAGGATATACCGGATATTCTTCGAATGATCCATGAAATCTATAGTGAACTTCCGAATAAGGAATGGTTCAGTCTGGATAGCGATGAGGAAGTAACAAGCTATATGATGACCGGTGGCTTTGGATTAAAGGCAATGTGTGATGGCAGACTGGCAGGTGTCTTTATCGCACGGGCAAAGAATCTTGGGGATGAGAATCTCGGATACGATCTGAAATTTGATGAAGAACAGCGAAAGCAGTCGGCACATATGGAGATTGCCATGGTAAGAAAAGAATACCGCGGACAGGGGTTACAGAGAAAGATGATGGAAGAGTCAGAACAGATTCTGAAAGAACAGGGATATCATTATCTGCTTGGAACGGCACATCCGGACAATGTGGCAAGTGTGAATACATTCCTGAAATTACAGTATGAACAGGTGATGACGAAGGAAAAGTATGGTGGGATGAAGAGGAGTATTTTCTGTAAAGAGATATAATGCAGATGTAATACAGAATGTATGAATCAAACCGGAATATATTATGATTGCAAGGTTCTGGTTGAAACGTTATAATGTAGGTGTCAGCAGAGAGTTTGCTGGCATCTTTTCAAATTAAAAAAGTGAATAATCAGGGAGAAATTTATGAGTATATTAAATGTTGAACATCTGACACATGGTTTCGGAGACAGAGCCATCTTCTCAGATGTTTCTTTTCGGCTTTTAAAAGGAGAACATATCGGGCTTGTGGGAGCCAATGGAGAGGGAAAATCTACCTTTATGAATATCGTGACCGGAAAGCTTATACCGGATGAGGGAAAAGTAGAATGGTCTAAGAATGTACATGCAGGATATCTGGATCAGCATGCGGTCCTCGAAAAGGGAATGACCATCCGTGACGTGTTAAAATCTGCATTCGATCCGCTGCTTCAGAAAGAACAGCGTATGAATGAAATCTGTGATCTGCTTGGAACGGCAGATGAAGAAGAGATGAACCGTCTGATGGACGAACTCGGAACCATTCAGGATGAGCTTACACTGCACGATTTCTATACGATCGATGCAAAGGTAGAGGAAGTGGCAAGAGCACTCGGACTTCTGGATCTGGGGCTGGACCGTGATGTTACAGACTTAAGCGGGGGACAGAGAACGAAAGTCCTTCTTGCAAAACTGTTATTGGAAAAGCCGGATATCCTGCTTCTGGATGAGCCGACCAACTACCTGGATGAGGAACATATCGCATGGTTGAAGCGCTATCTTCTGGATTATGAGAATGCATTTATTCTGATCTCGCATGATATTCCATTCTTAAACGAAGTGGTCAATATCATCTATCATATGGAGAATCAGGAACTGAACCGTTATGTGGGAGATTATGATCACTTCCAGGAAGTCTATGCTGTGAAGAAAGCGCAGCTGGAAGCTGCTTACAGAAGACAGCAGCAGGAGATCAGTGAGCTGAAAGATTTCGTGGCACGTAATAAGGCACGTGTATCTACTAGAAATATGGCGATGTCCAGACAGAAGAAGCTGGACAAGATGGATGTGATCGAACTGGCGGCAGAGAAACCGAAGCCGGAATTTCATTTCCGTTATGGCCGTACACCTGGAAAGATGTTATTTGAGACACATGATCTGGTAACGGGATATGATGAGCCGTTATCAAAACCATTAAATTTCAGTATGGAGCGTGGACAGAAGATAGCACTGGTTGGAACGAACGGAATCGGAAAGACTACATTATTAAAAAGCATTTTAGGATTGATTCCATCCTTATCCGGAAGTTGTGAACTGGGAGAGAATCTGGAGATCGGCTACTTTGAACAGGAAGTCAAAGGCGAGAACAAGACTACCTGTATCGATGAGATCTGGCAGGAATTTCCGTCGTTTACACAGTATGAAGTACGTTCGGCACTGGCAAAATGCGGACTGACAACAAAACATATCGAAAGTCAGGTCAGAGTATTAAGTGGTGGAGAGCAGGCGAAAGTCAGACTTTGTAAACTGATCAACAGGGATACGAATATATTACTTCTGGACGAACCTACAAACCATCTGGATGTGGACGCAAAGGATTCATTGAAAAAAGCTTTGCAGGAGTACAGAGGAAGTATTCTTTTAATTTGCCACGAACCTGAGTTTTATCAGGATGTAGTGAATGAAGTGTGGGACATGAGTAAGTGGACGACAAAAGTATTCTAACTGGGGATGATATAATTGGAAGAAACAAAACATGATAAAATGAAATACCGTCTGGCGGACGCTATGAAAAACTGTATGAAGAAGATGCCGGTAGAAAAGATTACGGTAAAAGAAATCGTAACAGAATGCGGAACGACAAGGCAGACATTTTACCGGAATTTTCAGGATAAATATGATCTGATCAACTGGTATTTTGACCGGATCCTGTTGGAATCGTTCCAGCATATGGGAGAAGGTAAGACGGCTTATGAAGGTCTTGTTAATAAGTTTCATTATATAGAAGAAGAAAAATTATTCTTCAAAGCTGCTTTTCGTAATGATGATCAGAATTGTCTGCGAGATCATGATTTTCAGCTGATCTTAAGATTCTATGAGAACCAGATTCAGGAAAAGACAAAACAGCCAATTCCTGAGAATCTGCATTTCCAACTGGAAATGTATTGTCAGGGATCTGTATATATGACAACGCAGTGGGTACTTGGAGATATGAAAAAGCGCCCGGAAGAGATGGCGAGAAATCTGGTTGCAGCAATGCCGGCAGAGCTGGAAACACTATTTAAGAAATTAGAACTCCTGTAAAAGGGAGTTCTTTTTTTATACCAAAGTATGCGAGAGAAGTGTTTTTTGGTATCGCCATGCGTTCGAAGGAAGCTTCCGATGGCTGTTGCTGGACAGAACAAAGTTATTTATATAACAAATAAAAATGAATGGTATTGTGAACAAAGCATAAAAAGTTACAAAATAACAAAAGTGTAACATGCAAAAGTTACAAAATAATCACTTTGTAACTTTCATAACAAGAAAAAGGTTGTTAAAATAAAGACATAAAGAAAAGAGATGCGGATAACAAGAAAATAAAAATATTTCGCATCGCAAATAAAGAATATGTATAAAAGGAGTGTCAGTTATCATGGCAAACAGAATTAATTTAAACCAGACATCATTTCACGGAGCAGGAGCAATCAAAGAGATTGCAGCAGAAGTTAAAGTAAGAGGACTGAAAAAAGCACTGGTATGTTCAGACCCGGATCTGATCAAATTCAATGTGACAACAAAGGTAACAAAAGTACTTGATGATGCAGGACTGGAATATGAATTATATTCTGACATTAAACCAAATCCGACGATTCAGAATGTACAGCACGGAGTTGAGGCATTTAAGAAAGCGGGAGCTGATTATATTATCGCAATCGGCGGAGGATCTTCTATGGATACATCCAAAGCAATCGGTATCATCATTGCCAATCCGGAATTTGAAGATGTGCGCAGCCTTGAGGGCGTAGCTCCGACCAAAAAACCATGCGTACCGATCATCGCTGTTCCGACCACCGCTGGTACTGCGGCAGAAGTTACCATCAACTACGTCATTACCGATGTGGAAAAGAAGCGTAAATTTGTATGTGTTGACCCACACGATATGCCAATTATCGCAATCGTAGATCCTGAGATGATGTCTTCCATGCCAAAGGGACTTACTGCTTCTACCGGTATGGATGCCCTGACACACGCCATCGAAGGATACACTACAAAAGCAGCCTGGGAAATGACAGATATGTTCCACCTCAAAGCCATTGAGCTGATCTCCAAATCCCTGCGCAGTGCCGTTGCAAACGAAAAAGAGGGACGCGAAGGCATGGCTCTCGGCGAGTATATCGCAGGTATGGGATTTTCCAATGTCGGACTTGGAATCGCACATTCCATGGCACACACACTCGGTGCTGTCTATGACACTCCACACGGTGTTGCCTGTGCAATGATGCTCCCAATCGTTATGGAATACAATGCCGACTGCACCGGTGAAAAATACCGTGAGATTGCACGCGCCATGGGTGTCAAAGGTGTCGATGAAATGTCTGTGGACGAATACCGCAAGGCAGCGATTGATGCCGTACAGCAGCTTTCCGTCGATGTCGGAATTCCGACCAAACTGGAAGCACTGAAGGAAGAAGACTTACAGTTCCTTGCAGAATCCGCACATGCCGATGCCTGCGCACCTGGAAATCCAAAAGATGCCAGTGTGGAAGATCTGAAAGCACTTTTCCGCAAACTGATGTAATTTCTTGCAATTCAATATAAAGTGGACTGTAAAAAGTCACTGATGAAAGAAACGCCAGTTCCGGCAAATACCGGTTCTGGCGTTTCAAACGATAGACCAAGCGGATGCATTTTTTACAGTTTCTTCCTATATTAATCCCAGTTTTTGAAATACTTCCCTCAGCCGCACAGACATGGATTCGGTCAGCGCATGTGCCAGCTCTTCTGGCGTACATTTCCGATACCCGAGCACCCACTGCACCGTCATATAAACCGAACCAAGACAATACATTTCCAGTTCAAACTGCAATTCGGTGGAAATCTTTCTTCCTGTCCGGCTTTCGATCTGCTTTGTGTAAAACTCCTGAATCAGTTCAAAATCATGATCTCTCAGGCAATTCTGCTGATCATTTTTGAATGCCGCCCGAAAAAACAGCTGCTCCATCTGAATGTATTCAAATTTGTTGACAAGGCTCTCGTAGACGGTTCTTCCTTCTCCCATGTGCTCAAATGATTCCAGCAAAATCTTATCAAAATACCAGTTGATCAGATCATATTTATCCTGAAAATTCCGATAAAATGTCTGACGCGTCAACCCACAGGTTTCTACAATTTCTTTTACGGTTATTTTTTCTACCGGTGCAGTGCGCATACATTCTTTCATGGCATTTGCCAGTTTGTAGCGCACACCGTCATTCTGCTTTTGTGGTTCCATGTTTCCCCCAGTCTGGCAAGTTTCTCTTTTGGTTTATTATTGTCTATTATACTATATCTGCATAATTTTTTCATCTGTTCGTTTTCTTTTAAATTGCTGTTTAACTGCGTGGTCTGGGACCTTTGGGGTTTGGCAGGAGGGACGGATTTGTGGAGAAGTTGGTTTGGGTATAAGTTTTCTCGATGCGACGGAAGAAGGGGGACATTCTCTTTCTACAGAAAAATTTGCAAGTTAGCGCCGATATTGATTTCAGGTAAGTTTGATAAATATTTTACTTTTATGCCATTAGCGTTATGTGATGGAACTACGGCGCAGTTGCAAATTTGTTCTTCCGAAAGAAATGTCCCCCTTCTTCCTGTTGGCTGGAGATAATATAATTGAGAAACATATTTCCGCAAATCCTGTCTATGTGACAAATATAAAGGCACCAGAACTTGCAGTTAAAGGCGCTCCCGGAAGGAAATGCATACAATGAGTGTTTACAGTAAAGTGATAAATGTTTGGGAAGCTTGACTTGCTAATAAGTGGAAATTTCATTGCCGGTATTTTGTGAAACAATCGTTCTATTGAAGCCTTTATATGATCGGGCATTATAAACTTATAAATAAAGGATGGGTTCTATATAATTAAAATTCATA
>ERZ826220.146-NODE-146-length-89448-cov-30.979987_pt1 | contig 89448 bp, 84 predicted proteins | sample MGYA00519927_ERZ826220 | MGnify/ENA primary metagenome ERZ826220 (study PRJEB31778, sample SAMEA3449225) | human gut metagenome | biome: human gut; feature: human-associated habitat; material: faeces | place: United Kingdom | collected 2010/2012 ... | reverse complement strand
GCATAGAAGTACTTCTATAGTTACCTGTACTAAATATAAATGTTCCATAAGAAAGACCTAATACAAGTGAAAAAAGTACTAAAATACCTATTGCCATTCCTTTGGTTGTTTTTAATTTATTAATTATTTTCATACTTTTCTCACCTCCTATTCTGTTACTATTTCATATGGGTTGGAAGCAGATCCATCTCCACTTTTCCACTTGTTATTACCTTTCAAACTTATAACTGGCCTTACAACATGTGAAGCATAACTAGCAGTAGCATTTCCTGATAATAATTTTCCTGGTAAACTAGAGCCACCTACAAAGAAAACATATGAATCAGAATTTATTTTATTATATGAAACACTCCATGGGGTCATAAGATACCAATTATATGTACCAGTTGAACTACCATTTGCACTATTGTAATAGTAGTATGTGGTTGTTGAATCAGAAGACATATGTACACCTCCTGCAAAAGCAACTTCGTCTGCTGTCATTAAACCTATTGGATAATCTAGTTTTGCATTTGTATTGTTTACACTAAACGCATCATTTGTGTCAGCACAATTATATGTTGGTGCTTTGTTGGTTTGTAATCTAGTTGCAGCAGAATAATCAAATGCTGCATTTAGACTATAAGAACCACTTGTTATACTTCTATCATTACAATATACCGCATCATTACTTAAATATGTTGTATAACTATTTAAATTAGTTTCGTACCATGTATCTATTATTCCTTTTATTGTACTATTATTAGTATTTGTTCTATTACTTGCAAGTGTTCCACTTGTTCCATATTTGTAGCCTACATACATTGGGTCAGTAGAAACACTATTAAAAGCGGATGTTCCTATATAAGCATCTGTGACAGTTGTATTTGTTCCATTATATAGTAGTCTTATACTACCATCAGCATTTGTTCTTATTATTCTCCAGTAAAATCCTCCAAACTTTACCCAGTTATCTAAAGCATTACCTGCAAAATAATATACAGTTTTATTATCTTCTGTACCAGTATAAAGTGTCTTTGTATTATCAGAAGTTACTACTACACTAAAGTTTGATCTTTCTCCAGGTCTAGTTGTTTTATCTGCTAAAATTTTTGCATACAAAGTTTTACCTACTGAAAAATTAAAGTTACATGTTATTTTTTGATTAACATTATTTATTATTATTTTATTATCTTCTACTTTATATGTACATCTAGAGCCACTTATAAGTTTTGAGTTTTCATCCATATAAAATATAATTGTTCCGTTTTCAACGGTTGTTTTATTAGTACTATCTAATGCCTCTGGTTCATTAGTTATTACTTTAACAGAAGAAGCAACACTTTCTATTGATTTAGTTATTTTAGCATAACCATTACCTATTTTAGCATAATTACTTGTTGGAGTTTCACTAGTTGAAGTTGTGCTTACTGTTTTAATTTGTTCTTCATCACTACTCTTACAATTATAGCAATACATTACTTTGTTAGTAAGGTTAGGATTTCCAATAAATCCACTTCCTCCACCAGGTGAACTATGAGCAGATGTTCCTCCTCCAAAGAAGCCTCCACCGCCACCTGAAGAAACTGTTGAGTCGTTTGATGAACCATACGTTCCACTTCCACCATAACCAAATCCACTTTTTGTGTCTCCTCTTGTACCTTTTGCACCTCCAGCGGTTTGTGAACCGCCTCCACCTGGGTTATTATAATTTCCAACTGTTGCTCCATCATTACCAAGGTATCCTCCGCCTGAGCCACCATTGCTTGAAAAATCTGCTCCGTTAGTGTGGTAGTACCCTGCTCCTCCGCCTCCTGCAACTATAATTATGTCAGTTGAATCATATGTTTTAGTACTATCACTATAAGTACCTTTTTTATCGGATAAATCTTTTAATAAAGCGTTTGTTTTGGAGATATGAGTAGCACCTCCACCTCCAGCAACATAGTTTATATTGTCAGAAAATGCACCACCTTGTCCACCACCGTTATAACCTCCAGCGCAGTTGGTAGTATTACAATTACTCTCACCTGTTCCGCCTACATAAATATAAAGTGTTTCATCTTTATCAAGATTAATTGTACCAGTTGAGTATCCACCATAACCTCCTGTATAAGTTTCATTTGCATATCCTCCTTGTGCTCCCCAAACTTCTAAAGTGTATTCTCCGCTTGTTGGAGCAGTAAATGTTTGAACATTACCAGTGTAAGCATACTCAAAATTAGTTTCAGTAGTAAAATCTATTACACATGTATCTTCACTTTCTAATTTAATTACTTCTATTTCCCAGTTATCATTATCCCATACAACATTAGAGTTATTTTTACATGTTATACTTTTTACTTTATATCCACTACTTTTTTTAGGCATAAATGATGAATTTTCTCCATCTATTGTAAATGCTAGCATATTGTTATCTATTAATTCTGATATTTTATTTGTATTATTTTTTGTTATATAAAGTGTTATTATTGTTAATAAAATTAATGAAGAAAAAACTACTTTTTTCATACTCATCACTACCTTACTTATATTATTTATCTTATCACAATAATTATACAAATTTAATTTGTATATGTCAATACAAGCATTATTTGTATGAGATAATTCTTTCGGTGAATGTAGTTGAGAAAATATAGAATTAGAGATTTAAGAGAAGATATGGATTATTTACAAAAAGATTTAGCAAAAGTACTTAATGTTACTCAACAACAATATAGTAATATAGAAAATGAGGTTTCTGTTATTACTGCTGAAGATTTAATTAAATTGGCTAAATTTTATAATGTTAGTGTCGATTATATTTTAAGACTTACTAATAATGTTAATTATTCAAAAAATATAGAAAAAGTACATGATAAAGTTGCAAGTTAAAGGCTTACCAATTTGGTAAGCCTTTTATTATTTAACTACTATGTTTACTATTTTGTTAGGTACTACTATTTCTTTGATAATAGTAGTATTTTCTAAATATTTTTTAACATTATCTAACTCTTTTGCAAGTCTTAGTGTTTCTTCTTTATCAAGATTTGTTGGTATATTCATAGAACCTCTTAGTTTACCATTTACTTGTACAGCTATTGTTACTGTAGAGTCAATGGTTTTTTCTTCATCATATTTTGGCCAAGAAGAAGAACATATTGGTTTACCTAAAGCATACATTTCATTTAATTCTTCAGTTATATGTGGTGCGATAGGATTAAGTAAAATAAGTAATGTTCTATAATCATTCTTTGTTATACTTTCTTGTTTATCTAATTCATTAGTTAATATCATAAGAGATGATACAGCTGTGTTAAATTTTAGATTACTTAAGTCTTCTGTTACTTTTTTTATTGTTTTATGAATAATCATTTCGTTTGCTGAAGTAGTTTCTTCATTTAGTTTAGCCCCTAACTTGTATACTTTCTCTAAGAACCTTTTGCAGCCTTTTAATGAGTCTGTGCTCCATGAGGCATCTTGTTGATAATCTCCTATAAACATTTCGTATACTCTTAAAGCATCTGCTCCTACTTCATTTACTACATTATCAGGATTTATTACATTTCCTTTTGATTTAGACATTTTCTCTCCATTAGCACCTAGTATCATACCATGTGAAACTCTTACGTCTATCATTTCTTTATTTGGAACTAAGCCAAAATTGTATAGCATTTGTACCCAGAATCTTGCATAAAGTAAGTGTCTTGCAGTGTGTTCCATTCCACCATTATACCAGTTTACTTTACCCCAGTATTTCATTGCTTCCATGCTTGCAAATTCTTTATTGTTATGTGCATCCATGAATCTTAGGAAATACCAAGAACTTCCAGCCCATTGTGGCATTGTGTCTGTTTCTCTTTTTGCTGGACTACCACATACTGGGCATGTTGTGTTAACCCAGTCAGTTATTTTTGCAAGAGGACTTTCTCCTGTATCTGTTGGCTCATACTCTGCTACATCGGGAAGTAAAAGAGGTAAATCTTCTTCTTTCATTGGAACCCATCCACATTTAGGACAGTTTATCATTGGAATTGGTTCACCCCAGAATCTTTGTCTACTGAAAATCCAGTCTCTCATTTTATAGTTGTTTACGCGTCTTGCAATACCCATATTTTCTAGTTTATTAGTGATAGCTTCTTTTGCTTCTTCTACAGTTAAACCAGTAAATTCTTCTGAGTTTATAAGTTTACAACCTTTTCCTAAATAGTCTTGTTTCTCAAAGGCAGAAGAAGTAGTTTCTCTTCCATCAATTACTTGGATCATTGGAATATTGTGAACAGTAGCATACTCAAAGTCTCTTTGATCGTGACTAGGAACAGCCATTACAGCACCTGTACCATATGAACCTAATACAAAGTCTCCAATAAATATTGGAACTTCTTTTCCATTAACTGGGTTTATTGCTTTTAAGCCTTTTAGTTCTACACCAGATTTTCCTTTATTTAGTTCTGTTCTATCCATATTTGATTTTTTTAGTGTTTCTTTAATGTATGTGTTTACTTCATCTTTGTTTTCTATTCTAGGCATAAGTTCTTTAATTAGTTTACCATCTGGTGCGATTACAAAGAAAGTTATTCCGTATATTGTTTCTATACAAGTTGTGAATATGCTAAATTTTCCTCCGCCTACAATGTTTATGTCTACTTCTACACCAGTAGATTTACCTATCCAGTTTATTTGTCCAAGTTTTACTTTTTCAGCAAAATGAGTATCTTTTAGTCCAGTAAGTAAGTCTTCTGCATATTCACTCATTTTTAGCATCCACTGACTTTTTTCTTTTTGTTCTACAGCACTTCCACATCTTTCACATACACCGCCTGCTGCATCTTCGTTTGAAAGTACTATTTTACAGTTTGGACACCAGTTAACAGGTATTGTGGCTTTGTAAGCCATGTTGTGTTTATAAAATTGTAGAAATTGCCACTGAGTCCATTTATAGTATTCTGGGTCAGTTGTACTTATTTCTCTTGTCCAGTCAAAACCAAAACCTAATCTTTTCATTTGACTTCTAAAGTGGTCAATACATTTTTTTGTTATTTCTTTTGGATGAGTATGCGTTTTAATTGCATATCCTTCTGCAGGTGCACCAAATGCATCAAATCCCATTGGAAATAAAACGTTATATCCTTGTAATCTTTTCATTCTTGCCATTGCATCATGTGCAGTATAACTTCTTACATGTCCAACATGAAGTCCATCTCCACTTGGATATGGGAACTCTACTAGAATGTAGTATGGATTAGCCCCTTCATTTTTAACTTCAAAAGTATGGCTTTTCTCCCAAAAACTCTGCCATTTCTTTTCTATTTCTTCAAAATTATACATTTTTATCAAACTCCTTCTTTTTTAATATTCTTCCAATTATTTCATATATTGAGTATATTAACATCATCATTACTAAGAAACCTATCATTATACCTAAAATAAATGATTTTATATTAGTTACTATTATAAATGTAATTGATATAATTAATGGGTTTATTATGTTAGTTATCCATTTCAGGGTATTATATTTTGTTTTTTTGGTATTTAGTTTAAACTTATTAACCAGGTATAATATATCCATTTGCTTAGTAGCATCTTTATAAGACTTCTTTTTTCTATTTATTACTAAACTATATAATAAGAATATTATTAGGTATGATACTACAAAATATATTACATTTATTATTATTTTTTCTTTCATATATTTATTACCTCCAAAAAATAAAAACTTTATGATTTAAGGACTCCTTTTGGAGCGGTACCACCTTAATTCATAAAGTTAATTATGCAACTTTTAGTTATAACGCTTACTAGCGATGTTTTTCCAAAGCAAGTTCATTAGTTATTCTTTGTTAGTTTCCACCTAATACTAACTCTCTAGAAAAGAATAAATTAATTACTACTCTTTTTCAATAAAACTTATATCAGTATTATAACAATTTATTTATTTGTTTTCAAGTATTTTTTACATTTTAACAATTAAAAAGGGCTTTTAGCCCTTGTGTGTTTAAGAAAGGAGTTGATAATCATGCAAGAAAACTATATTAGTATTTCTTAACAGTTAATTATCTAACCAATATAATTATATCAAATTTCACTTATATATTCAAGTAGTTTTAAGAACATTTTAATAAATAATCTATTTAGTCCATGAACACGCAGTTTTCTTATTGATATTCTTTTCTTTCTTATTGATTCGTCACTAAATAATATGTCTGCAATTTTTTCTTTTAAGTTTGTTTCAATTTGTAAGTCACTAATTATTTGATCTATATCTTCATTAATAAGTCTTACTGCATCTATTTCTATTGCTTCTCCTCCACAATTTATTGTAAGTTGTTGAGTTGTTGGAATATCTGATATTTCTATAATAAAGTCTCTTTCATCAGTTCTTGTAGTGAAGCCTACTTCAAATTTACCAACATTTACTTTTACATATTCAGGACGTTTTGTATTTCTAAATCTTATTAAATAATCTCTTTTATCAGGAATTATACCTGTTTTACCTTCAGTTGGTCTTATTATCAATGTGTAATTGTTTTTTCTATAGTTATAATCAATATTTGTTAATATGTAGTATCCTTCTTTGTAAAGGTTAGATATTCCGTCATCTTCATATAAATTATAGTTATTACTTACTCCTGGGAATACTTGTATTTCTAGTTTTTTTGGAGGTTTAGTATTATTTAAATCTTCTTCATCTAATATAGCAAGTGGAATTATTGAACCACTTTTTGCATATACTGGATAGTCCTCATCTTTATAGAATGTAACATATCTTTTTCCTCCAGGAAACTTTTTACCAGTTTTAAAGTCATACCACATGCCATTTGGTAAAAATATTCTGTGTACTACACGATTCATTACTTTATCTTTTTGTTCAGTTATTGGTGAGATAAATAATTCTTCTCCAAAGTGGTATTCGTTTTTATATAATGGTTCGTCTAAAGTTTCTGGGTATTCAAAGTATAATGGTTTTATTAAATTGAGGCCTTTTTTATAAGTTTTATATGCTTCACTATAGATGTATGGGATTAATCTATGTCTAGTTTTAGTGTATTCTTTTACTATTCCTTTTGTTTTTACATCCCATAACCAAGGTTCTCTTTTGTAGTATCTTCCTTCTTTTGAAGATAGTTTGAATATTGGACTATAAGTTGCAAGCTCAATAAATCTTGTATAAAGTTCAGAGTCTTCTGTACCATTTTCATAACCTCCAATGTCATGAGCCCACCAAGTTAGACCTAAGTTTGAACTAATTATGTTATAGTATGGAAGATATTTTAGAGTTTTCCATGATACGTTAGTGTGGCCTGAATATAATGCAGGATATCTATGAGAAGAAATGTTAGGGTTTCTTGATAATACTAACCCTCTTTTAGATGTGCTTTTATCTAAAAACTTGTAAGTGTAGTACATTGTTGCAAAGGATTTTATAGTGTCTTTCTCCAAATTATCTATACTAATCAAATCTACGCCTTCTTTTTGTAATGTTTCTAGTGTTTCGGTGTAGAAAGTGTTTAAGATGTTTGTGTTATAAACATTTATTGGTATTTCTTCTGTTTTTATGTTAAGTGTTTGTTTTAGAGTGTTATAGCCTACATCTAAAGAGTTTAAGTTTTCTATTGTGTTTATTGTTACTCCAAGTGATATATTAGACTTATGTATTTCATTTGCTAAGTTTATTATGTTTGGAAATTTTTCTTTGTTAAAATTGTATGCTGGGGTCAAATTAGTAGATGATGTTTTATTCCATTTGTTTCCTAGTAAAAGTATACTTAGTGGTATTTCTTCTCTTTTGAAGTTATTTAGTAGACTTTCGATATCTTTACTATTGTAGTCTTCATTTTTGTTCCACCATACTCCAAGTGCATTTCTAGGAGGAAGTGGAGGATATCCAGTAAGTGTGAAATAACTGTTAAGTGCTTTTTGGAAATCGTTTCTATATAAAAACACGTATATATCTAGGCCATTACTAGGATTCTTTTTAATTAAACCATCACTTGCAAATACTGGACGACTTGTATCAATGAATGATGCAAAACCATCTAAGTTGTAAAGTCCTTTTGATAGTGTAAAGTTTTTTGGATAGTCAAAACTATATGTTGCACCTTTTAGGTTTTTTACTTCTGGTTGGTTTACATACCACATTTTATCTGTTTGTCTTAATGTTATTCTTAAATTAGAGTCTGGTACTAGTTTTGATGCTACAAATGGTTTTTCTTTAGAGTATTCTAATATAAAGTAATCATTTGTTATATTCAAAAACTTATCATCTTCTTTTACAGTAAAGTTTGGTTTTTCTGTAAAGTTTCTATTTATTGCAAATAAAGTTGGATAGTCATTAAATATACCATTTTCATTGTATTCAAGACGAACTAATACATCAGAGAGTATAGTTATTCTATAAGTTTTACCCTTAAATATACAGTCAGGTCTAGCTATACCTTTTGTTACATCAATTGTTAAATATTCATTTATACTAGCCATATAACACTCCTCTATTCTGTTATAATAATACCACAAAAGTTAGTTTTTAACAATAGGTTTGGTTTTATTTAACATTGTTGTAGCCATATTTTCCATCATCATATTTTATAAATATATTTATTAATATTCCTAATATACAAATTAGTATTATTTTTTCAAGAGATATATTAGTTATATAAAATAATGTTAGAATAATTACTCTTCCAATGTTATTTATTCCTTCAGTAAATATAGTGTAGTTTAGTCTAGTATAGTTTTTACTATAAACATAAGTGTTTCTTAAAGTAATTAAGTCTACTACACTTCTAAATATTCCTTCAAAGAATACTATTATTAGAAATATTATGTTGTTTTTTGTGAGTAGTTTTAAAGTGTAAGTGATGGCTAAATATAAAAGGGATGAAGATAAGTAATCCCTCTTGTTTTTGTCCATTAGTTTTTTTAGTATGTAAATATATATAATGCTTCCTAGACCTGAGACTATGTTTATTATTCCAATATATTTGTAACTTTTATTAATGTTAAGATAAATATATAATGGGAAAATGGTTACTAAGACAAATCTTAGTTGATCAAGAAATGTGAATATGTAGTTTCTTTTTGGAAATGAGGTTATTATTGTAATTAGTTTGATTTCGTTTGTCTCTTTTTTAGATTTTATTTTTGTTAAAGGGATTATACTTATTAACATTAAGAAGAGTACAATTATAGATAGAAATAAGTATGAGGTTTTTTCTATGAGAATGGAACCTATGTAAGTAGAAAATAAGCCACCTAGAATGGTGAATATTGTGTATAAACTTACGTTGTCGGTGGCTTTTTTGTCTTCGATTATTGATAAAGCATAGGTATGTCTTCCTACCCAGTAGAATGTTAAGTACATACTTAAAAGTGTTGTGAATATTAATAGTTTTAAAAGGTTTTTAGTTAAAAAGTTTAAGTAGATATATGATAAAGTAAAAAGTATACTACTTATTATCATTAGGAAAGTAGTACTTTTCTTTTTTATAACTAATTTAGTTATGGGAAGAAATATTGTACACAAAGCATGTTTTATAATTAAAAACAGTATTATTTCTTTTATGGTAAAGTTCATGTTATAGAGTATTAAAGGAATAAAAACTTCTATTAATAGTTTTGCAAATGTTGTAATAAAAGTGAAGATGTTATATTTTTTTAAGTTACTCATACTTTTTACTTCTTTCTTTAATTATGTTATAGAAATATTCAGTTGTTCTTAATTTAATATTAGTTATTTTTATACCATTTAGTTTTATATCAGTTAATAGTTCTTTATTTGTTATGTCATTTAGTACTTTTTCAATTATTTTTTTATCGTTTGTAGTGATTTCACTAGAAAAGAATCTATATGTTTTTTCGTTACCTTTAATGTTAACTGTTACTTCTACAATGATAGATTCTGTGTCAAGAAGTATTTCATTTAGTTTTTTAGAGTTTAAGTTAGTGAAATTCAATGTATAAAGTGATTCTTTATATTTATCGTTTTCTATAATACCATTAACTTTTGGAGTAAAAATAAGCATTAAAAAAATTGATAGAATTAATAATATTTTTTTCATATAAACACCTATTTATAGTATTTATTTTCTATTATTTTTTAATCTACCAATTATTGTTAATTTATTTTAGTGTTAGTTTTTTTACTTTAGATATTACATCTTTACTTATGTCTTCCCTAGTTCTAACAAGTCCATTTTCTACACAGTTTATTTGTTCAAAGTTATATAGTTTTGCAAGTTCTAGGTAAGTGTTTTCACTTTTTATTTGGTGAAGTTCATTTTTTTCTGCTTCGTCTAGTGCTTCAATTCTGTTCTTTTTTATTTCCATTCCATATTTGTATGGTAAGTATAAGAAAAGTACTAAGTCTGGACGTGGAAGACCAAGTAAGTCAAATTCTAGAGTTTCTAAGAATTTATACATTTCTTTTCTTTCTTCAAATGTATCTAGTCTACTTCCTTGATGTCCCATGTTTGAATATACATATCTATCAATTATTACAACATCATTGTTATTTAATAGTTCATTTAGGACTGGGAGTGATTCTCTACGGTCAGCAGCAAAATATAAACTTACTACCTTTCCATCTAAAGAGCCATAGTCGCTAAACCAAGTCTCACCATACTCTGGTTTTCCAAGAAGAGGTCCGGCGATTATTCTTCCTGTAGGTGTGTTATATTGTGGATAACAAAAGTTAGCAACTTTCATATTATTTTTTAATAAGTATTCTTTTAAAAGTTTTGTTTGTGTTTCTTTTCCTGAACAGTCAGTTCCTTCAATTACAATTATTTTTCCCATGTTATTTCCCTCCTAATATGATTTTACATCAAAAACTTATTTTTTTCTACTGGTTTTAGGAATTTTTGTTAATAAGTTTTAAGTTATCTACAATTCTTGCGAATTTTAAAAAAAGTGGTGAAAATTCATTTGTTTTATTGCCTGATTACCTTACTAATTACGTTATAATGTTAACATGGAACAGGAAGTGCAGCGCGCGTACCAACCTTAAGTAAATCAGGGGAACTTGGTTGAAAATGAGGAGGTGGTAGTCATGAAGAAGAGGAAATTTATAATAAAAGTACTTAACAGATTGATTATCATTTTTAATAATACTGACAATTATGTTGGTTATTATTAAAACAGACACTTACCCACTAGGGTAAATGTCACTATAAAACAAATAGGTATACATTCAGTAACTGAATGCTCCTTACATTTATATTGTATTATATTTTTTTAACTCATTCAAGATGAATAGATTAATTATTCATTAACTTAAGGGCTAATGTTTTATGTTTTTCTGTTAGTCCACCGTTATAGAAATCTGTTTTTACTAGATGTGAAATTAGTTCGTTAAAGTCTTTAAATATTTCGTCATCTAATATAATAAAGTTATCTATTTCATGAGTAGATAGATACTCACGTATTTCGTCTCCCCTGTTATAAGACATGTGAACAGTTTTATCATATACTTCTATTCCAAAGTTTTTTAGATAACTAATTAACTCGTTATATATACGAAGTTCTTTCCAAGTTGAAGTGACTACTACTTTTGCACCTGTTAAATCAATTATTTCTTTTAAGCATTTTATGTTTTCGTCGTCTAATTCTATTCTATTTTGTTTTTCATTTTTCGTTCTTTCAAAATATCCATCATTGTTTAGTACTCCATCTACATCTAAAAATATTACTTTCATAATTCTATCCTTTCTATGTATTGGCATGACTGAGGCGCAGTTTGAACGCCTATTTCTTTTAGTGTTAAGTCTAATTTTTTTATACTTCCTAGTTTGTATGCATAGGCAACATTTTTGTTTTTGAAGTAACTATTAAATTCTTCTAAAGTAATACCACTTTCTTTATTAGTTTTACTGTATACATACTCAAGTGTTCCTTTTACTACTTCAAGTAGTTTTATTTCACAGACTACTTTTTTAACTGGAAAGGTTGAATACACAAGTATACTTTCTACATCTTTCTTTAAAAGTGTTTTTCTGTATTCATACTTCTTTTCTCCACTTAGTATTTTTTCTACATATTTTGGCTTTATACTCATTAAAACATACATATTTTTTCACAAGTTAATTATATCAAAAATTTCTATTATTTTAAAGCCTTGCTTGAATATAATATTAGTATGAGGTGGATTCATGAATTTAAAAAACATTAAAATTATTAATGTTATTGGTGTTTTTGCATTAAGTTTTTTATTTCATTTTATGTATGAGTGGTGGCCTAATGTAGTTACAAGTATATTTTTTCCAGTTAATGAAAGTATATGGGAACATATGAAGATATTTGTATCAGCTATTTTAGTTTGGGGATTAGTTGATAAGTTTTTATTAAATAAGTTTAACATTTATTACAATAATCACTTTTTTAGTACTGTGCTAACTAGTATTTTAAGTATTGCCTTGTATTTAATTATATATTTACCACTTTATAAAATATTTGGAGAAACCATGTTTATTTCTATAGGGTTAATGCTACTTGTTTACGCTTTTATGGCATATGTTAGTTATAAGATTCTGAGTGGAAGAGAACTCAATATTAATAAGGTATTTTTAATTATAGTTATAATTGTTACTTATGTATCTTTTGGTTTGTTAACATATAAACCACCTAAGTATTTTCTATTTTATGATACAAATCTAAAAAAATATGGTATTTAGTTTACCACATTTCTTTTAAGTTACCATCTTTTTTGTAGTAGTCATCCATTAGTTCAATGTATAACCAGTCACTTTCTATAATTTCGTCTCTTGTCATAGTTAGTACGTGTAAATCATAGTCTAGGCTTTCGGCAATGTAGAAAGTACTATCTTCTTTACCTATTATTATTCCGATATGTCCATACCTTCCTATTAGATCTCCTGGTTTTACTAAGGATGCATCAAAGTTTTCTTCAGTCAATTTCATTTTTTTACTTAAGTCATCTAAGTCATCAGTTCTATCTTCATTTATTCCTGCACCTACATCTCCTACATCATAGCCTCCGTTTAATAAGGCCCATGACACAAATCCACTGCAGTCTAGGCCGTTTGGCGTTTTTATTTTCAGTGTGTCAGTTAGTAATGGGCAACCCCAGGCAGCTGGACCATGAACACTACTTTTTATTTTAGAAAATTTGTTTTCTGTTAGGTATAAACCTTTATGATAATACCTACCTTCTCCATCAGCATAGTCTTGGTCTCCATAGTTAACTAGTCTTCCATTTTCATAAAAGTATGGTATTCTATAAGGAAACTCTAAACTTAAAAATCTTGCTGCAGCAACTACACCAGCCCTGGTTTTCAAGCCTACAGTTTTTATTTTGAGTGCTAAAGCTTCATCAAGAATAGTTTCTTCTTCTTTAGTAAACTCGTTACAAGTTAATTTTTCTTTTTTGTTATTTATTACTGGTATAGTGTATAAGTCTGTTACAATTACTTCTACACTTTTTGTAAGATTATTACTAGTTGCAGTTAAATTAGCAGTACCAACAGATAAACCAGTTAAAACTGAACCATTGACATTTACTATATCAGAAGATGTTTCGTACTTTGTGTTGGATAAATTTGATGTAATAGAATAAGATTCACCAATTGATAAGTATACTCTCTCGGTGTTTAATATAAGTGTTGGTTCTTTTTTTATTTCTTCTTTTTTTAAGAATAGTGTTAAAAAATATATAATTAATACTAATGTAATTAAGAATTTTATTAAGTTTAATAAATTTCTAAATTTCTTTTTTAGTTTTAGTTTTTTCTTTCTCATATTTTACCTTTCGTATTAATTATAACATATTTTTTATATTTATATAATCTTTTTTACTAAGGCATGTTTTTCTTCATCATAGTCTACTACTATTTCTTCGGTGGTAAATAGTTCATTTGATAATAAAGTTGTAAGTTTTTGTTCTGCTTTTTCTGTTAATTCTTTATTCTTTTTATATCTATTTATATATATTTCTCTGTCTTTTTGATTTGAAAAAAGTATTTCTAGGAAACAATTAAGTTTTTCTTCATCATTTTTGATATAACAAAGTTTTTGTGCTTTTAGTTTGGTTATGTCAGTTTTTGGCATATCTACAAGTTTATGACTCATTTCTATTAGTTTAGCAAATAGTTTTATGTTTGCTAGGAGTTCAGAAAATTCAATTTCTCCATTAGGCATTCTGAATTCTATGGTATTTTTGCCATATAGTCCAATATTTTTGAAGTTTAAACCTTTATAACGATTTTGGTTAATTTGTTGTAAGGTTTCAATTATACTTTCTTTTGTGTCTTTGTTTAGTTTTCCTTCTGTTATTGCTTCTATGTAAGTGTCTTTAGTTTTCATTGCATATTCACTTACATTTTCTCTTTTTATAGTACCTTCTTTATCTGTTATATAGTACATTATGTTTTCTACGTTGTTGTATAAGTATAAAAGCATTAGGTAGTCTTCTTTTCTTGTAAGGTATGAAGCGCCTATATGTATGTGACCACCACAGGATGAGTCAGTATAGAACTTGCATGTTTTTAATAATTCGCATACTCCGTTAAGAAGGTTCATGTCATGTATGTTATAGTGAAGTATTGGGCTTACTATTTCAAAACCACTTTTTACTGACTTGTCGCCTTTAATTAAGTAGTCGTTAAATATGCTTTTTATTTTTTCAAAATCTTTTATGTTAGTATTGCATGTTTCTAGTTCTACACCTATTGTTATTTTGTTATCTATTTTTGTTCTGTTAATTAAAGAAGTAACGTTTTCACTTACGTTAGGTTCATAACTATTTGATATTAGAAATTCCATCATGTTTTTGTCATCTAAAAAGCATGTCAGAAATGTTTTTAGATTTTGGTCTTTAACTTTATTTATAATGTTTAGTTTCAGTTTAAGAGAAGTTGTTGTTATAAACTTTTCTATTATGTAGTTTTCTTCTTCAGTACTTATTATTAATTCAGATCTATATTGCGAATATTCTTCTTTTTCCGCATATTTTTTTATTAATTCTTTATTAGTGAATGACTTTATTACACTGACTTGACTACCTATTGTTAATCTATCTAAATATTCTTCTTTTTGTTCATCTGTAAATTTAGTTATTATAAATCTTAACAAGTATATTGGCTTTTTATCTAGTATATTAAAGGCTATATCTTCATAGTAATCTTTGTTATTTATTGTTTCGGCTATTAAATATGTATAATATGATTCCATTAATGGATACATTTTCTTTAAATATTTATATCTTTCGTTTTCATCTTTAATAGATTCTCCTATTTTTTCTAATTCATATGACCCTAGAACATTTTCGTTTACAACATTATTATATACTACATCTATAATATTTGCTTTTGTTTTATGTAAGTAATTTATTTTGTCACTGTCAGCTAGATAGCAAAAGTATTTTTCTTTTTCTTCTTTAGTTAGAAATTTAAAGAAAATGTCTTTGTAGTAATAAGACTCACAATTTTTCATAACAAGGAGTATTTTTTCTTCTCTGGTTTTACATTTACTTAGATCTATTTCTCTAAATTTATTCATGTGATCAATTATACTTATATTCATAATTTTCCCCCTTTAATTAAGTACTTTTTTGGTAAGTGTTTTTTCTTCTTCATCGTATTCTAATGAAATAATTAATTTTTCTTTTTCTTTAAATAAATGTTTTTTTATGTCTATTAAAAACTTCTTCTTTTCTTCAATGTCAGGTTAGAGTTTTTAGTGTACCTATCTATGTATATTTGTTTTTCACTTTCTGTGGTAAATAGTATATCTAATAATAAATTCAACTTTTCTATTTCACTTTCTAGACTTTCAATAAATACTATTATGTAATTTATTTTTAAGTTATCTATATGCATTTTTATTACTTTTTTTTGAGTGGTTTTGTCTAATGATTTCATGTAATCTAAAAAATAGTCTCTATATATTTTGTAACAATATTTAATTTTGTCATTATCACTTAAATAAGTAAAAATATGTGTTACATAGTAAGTATCTTCATCTTCTAAGACATTTATTATGTCTTCAATTGTTTCACATCCAGTTATGTCTATTCTTTTATACTTGTATATTTTGCTATTTTATCAGTTATTTCTTTTTCCATTATAAAACCCCCGTTTGGTACCATATTATACTACAAACGTGGGGTTAAGTCAAATTATAATGTTTTTGATGTATTTTTTTTATTTATATAATCAATTATTACTTTTTCATTACTATGCATTAGTTCTAAAAAATCTAGTAAGTATACTTCGCCTTCGAAAGTGTTTTGACCTTCATATATGTCTTTAAATATTATTTTTGCTGTTTGATAGTTATCGTACTCTGTTACTTTGTAGTTACCATGTGCGATTGAATTTCTTATTCCATTTATAATGGCTTTGTTTAAAAAGTATTTAGGGTGATTTTGGTAGTATGCATTATAACTATCTATTTCTTTAATTTCAGAGTTATATTTTGTTAAGTTATTATTTAATGTTGTTAATTTTTGATTTAGTAAATCTATAACTTCTTGTTTACCTTTTCCTGCTAGATTATTTATTTGACTAGTGGTTTTTTGAATGGAAGACGTGATTTCACTTACTTTTTTAATTAGACTTGTTTTATATTCGTTTTTATTATTTAGGTATTTGTTATCAACTTTATAGTTTTTTACTTTAATTTTACTAAGGTCTAGTAAACCATAATCAAGTTTGTCGTTTTCAGTGTAAATGTTTTCTTCATTATTATCATAAATTTTGTCTAAGCCATATGAGAAAATGCTATTAAACATTGAAATTAAACTAACTGCTAGTTCTTCGTAGGATAGTGTAAAATTTATGTTTTTGTTAGACAAGTACTTTTTTATTACATTTATATCAATTGATTTAGTTTTTTCCATTGCACTTAGTATGCATATATTACTTAAAGAAGATATAGCCAGTTTTGTTTTGTTACCAATTATTTCTTTTGTGATTATTTCTCCAATTATATGTTGATTATCACTATATGTCACTTCTGGTCTTGACATTTCTAATAAAGATACAGCTATTTTTTCAAAGTCTAGGTTGTCAACTTTTTTAAGTCCGTAGTTAAATTGATATTCTTTTTCATGTTCTTTTATGAACTTTCTAATTTCTTTAAAACTATTTGTTTCTAGGAAGTTATTTGTCATTTTATCTAGTTCTTCTCTTATGTTCTTTGGTACTGGGGTGTTGTCAAGAGTTTTTGCTGTTATATATATTACTTCATGATTTTTCATGTATTTAACTATACTTTCAACGGTGGTAAGAGGTTTTTTTCTTCCTTCAGTGCCATGGCGAGTGAAAACTTTTGATTCAGTGTACTCACTTACACTAGTTCTATCGATGTATTTGGACAAAGAAACACCTATAAAATAGTTTAAGCGTTCAAGTGGAATTGTTACTAAGTCGTTTTCATCTAATATTGTTATTTTTTCATTTTCGAAATCTAAATAGTAGTTGCCGTGAGCAATTTTGTTTCTTAATTTGTTAACTGTTGTGGCTGCATCTCCCATTAAATGATTATTGTCATAGTATAGACCATTTTTTTCAGTGAATAAGAGTTTTACTGTACTTTCTAGTTCGTTTAATAATAGTTTTGATTCGTAGTTTAAGTTTCCAGCGTTTTCTACTATATCTTCTTTTATAGATAATAATATGTTACTTGCTAAACCAAATGAGGCTACACTTGTTATTCTTTTATCTTTTAAAAAGGATTGTACGTTGTTGTTTGGAAGATTGAAAGCTAAGTTTTCTAAAAATAGTGAGTATGCTTTTATGCTTCCATAGTAATTTTCAATTGTTTCTAGTTTGTTTTGTTCTAAATTCATATATTATCCTTCCTTCTTCCTTTTCTTTGTTGCTTGCTTTTTAATTTAAGTTAATTATATCATTTTATGTTGTTTTTAGTCAAATTTTGAATGTAAAATGTGTATGTTCTTTTATAATAAATGTAAAAATTAATGTTATAATTATATATAGTAAAGGTAGTGATAGATGTGAATATCAATTATGAAAAGATACAACAATCAATTAATGAGTATGGGAATTATATTTTAACCTGCATTAAAAATCAGTATAGTTCCTCATTAACCCAAGGACAACTTCAAAATATTGATAGTTTATTAAATACAAATTTCATTGTAATTGAAAGACCAACAAAAGAAGACATTGCCTTTTTTAGTAAGCAAGCAGGAATAACCAATCCTGAAAATTATAGTTCTGAATATATTCCATCCGCTCATGGTGGAAGAACAAAAGAAGATAATAAAATTCATATTTATCCTTATACAAAATCATTTAGTGATTGCAAAAGTGATGAAGAAATAATTCAATCATGTATTGATAATATTGTTATCCATGAAATATTTCATTATTTTATTAGACCAAATTTATTTAATGAAATTAATACAATAAAAGGTGAGTTTGGACAATTTATTACTGAAGGATTAGTTCAACATTATGCTGAAGAATTTGCAAAAAAATATAGATTAGGAAATCCAAAATCTAATTATGGCAAAAATGTTGAGTTTGCTAAACAATTAATTGCTTCATTTCCAAATAATTTGACGCAAGCACAAATTGATAGAATAGTATTCACTTATAATCAAGATGAATTATTAAATATAGTACAAAATGGAAATGAAATGTATCAAGAATATGTTGATGAACTTCAATTTAAAGAGGATATTTCTACATTTATTACAATTATGGGAATAGATATGGGAATGAATAAAGAAGATGAAAAATTAAAAGGTATTATAAAGCACTATAAAAAAATTGATGATGTTAATATTATCTACGATGAATTAAGTAAAAATATTGAATTAATATTTAAAAATAATATGGAAATGAGAGATGGTTATATGTTGAAATTAAGAAATCTTATTTCTGATAGAAAATTAAAAAAAGAAATGTCTAGATATCAAACTGATATGAAATCATTTTTACCCATTGAAGAGAAAATAAAAAAATTAAAAACGAGTGGTAAAAGTGTTGATGAAATAAAAGAAGCAATAGGAGTTGATAGTTATATATTTGATTATGTTCCAAATGTCTTATATCATGGAAGCCCTGAAAATTTAAATGTTATTAACTCAAATGAAAGCACACAAAAAGGCAGTTATGTTTATGCAACTGATAACCCAGTTCACGCTTTATTCTTTTCTATTTATAGAAATTCTAGTATAGCAAGAGCACATATAGATGAATATATAGATAAAAATGGGAATTATCAAGTTAAGTATTACATTGATGAAAGAGTTCAAGGAGCTTTAGATGAAATTATTTCTAATCAAAATATAACGATTCATGTTTGTAATGGAGAACAATTTTTTAAACCACAGGGAGAAGCATATATTGGTAGAGAATGGATTTCAAAAGATGGTCAAAGTATAGTTCCGATAGATAAAATACAAGTAAATGTTAAACACTTTTTTGAAATTTTAGAAAAAGAAGGTTTAGTTGAATATGATAAATATGATAAATCCAAAAATTGGAAAACAATTATTGATATGTTAGGTCAAAATTATCCTTTTGGCTTAAGCACAGAGCGAGGAAAAAATATAGAAGAATTTGATTTAATGTATGATGAATTTATAGAAAATAATTTTCCAGAACAATTAGAATTTTCTAAACAATTTAGAGAGTTTGCAAAAGAAGTTATGGCAACTAATTACAAATTAGAAAATCCAAATATGACTGCTGAAGAAGAAATAAATTATAAGTTAAAAATTATTAAAAATACAGCTGATGGTTTCTTATTAGTACAAAAAGATGAATCAGGTAAAATTGAATGGATTGTTAATATGAAGAAAATAAATACATTTATGAATCCAGCTGATACAATACAAGAAGCAAAAGGAAGAAGTCTATAATGGCTAGCCATAAAATACATATTAAAGTAGAACTAAATGTATATAAAAAACGGAATCATAATTAATAAAAAATATAAAAAGGTAGATTTCTATTCTGATATTTATTGCAAAGCTAGAAATGTTAATAAAATACAAGGCATACGGGATGATGAAATATTAATTAGAGATATTGCTGTTCATTTAATATCTACAAACTTTATAATTCTTATGGATTTCTTTGTATTAGAGCACATAAAAATTAAAATTTGCTTATATTGTTTTGCAATCATTTTTTTAGTTTACATATTATTAAATTTATCTTATAGAAATTATTTGAGGTATTATACTAGTGAAATATATATTGAATATATTAACTTAAAAAAATAAATGATTATTATGTAATGTAATCAAAAATATGTTATAATATTCATTACAAAGGGAGGATTTAGATAATGAGTAATGTTCAATTAGAATATATTGATGAAAATTTAAATAGAATTATACAAAATCCAGATAGTGTTTTATACTTGAGACCATATAATGTAGGAAACAAACGAGCATTATTTGCTATGGTTAAAGAAGAACAAGGTGTTTATAGAAAGGTTCAAATTACAAAAGAACAATCTAAAATGACTTTCCCTTGGGAACCTATATATTGGTTTTATAAAGGGCCAGGATATTTTTACTTAAAAGATTTTATAATTTTAAATTCAAATAATCTTGCACTAAATACAACAAATTTAGATGGCTTTAAGTCGCAATCATTAGGTGAAGATAAAATTCTTAATGTAGGAGTATTTGCAACATTTAACGATGGCTCATCAACTTTTGTATGGCGTGAAAGATCAAAAAAATTTGAAAAAAAAGGTGGTATACAACCATATATAGATTTATTAAAAAAATATAAAGAATATGAACCAATGCATGATACTTATAAGTTTATAGAATCTGTTGATGAAGTTGATGGTTTATTTGTAATTCCAGAACTTCAAACAAAGATAGAAGAACAACAAATGGTAAAAAAACTTATTCCTAATACAAGAAAAGATGATTAACGTTCCAATGATATGAACCCCGTTTCTTGGACAAAATAGAAACGAGGTTTTTGTATGACTAAAATAAGTTATGAAGAAAGAATTAATTTATATTATGATAGAAAGATGACATGTCTTTTCCTTCTATAAAATCAAAATATGGTATTAATAAATCTGGAGTTGAATATCTAGTTAGATTAATTGATAAGCATGGATTTGATATTCTAAGAACTAATGAAAATAAAAGTTATAGTTCTAAGGAAAAACAAAGAATTTTATCAAGATGATCTAAATATTTTTAATAGTTATGTAAATAAAACAAGAATAATTATAGATATGGTTGATAGATTTATTGTTCGTGGTAGGAATTCAGAATATGATATTGACTGTTTAATTTGTGGGACAATAGATAATTATGTTTGGATAAGTAAATATGATTTATATGACTTAGTTTTGTCAAAAAAATGTCTTCATTTTACTTCACCGCATGTTGCTTGTATGACTTTAGGTCCTCAAAAAAGATGTATAACTTCTAAGGGGAATTTAAAAGACAGATATTTAGTCGCAGTTAGATGGAATTTTCTTAGAGAAGATATTATCAGTTTTAAGAATAACTCTAACCAAGGCTAGAAATGTGGGTTCGAATTTTAAATATATAAAAAAAACACCAAATTTATGGTGTTAAATTCATTTGGAGCAGTTGCTAAACGGGTTTAGCACACTTTTTAAATAAATTCATTTGCATTTGATGTGTTAATTATACCGCATTTAGACTATATTTACAATGATTAATGTAGAAATTTATTAAAAAAACATTCAAAAATACGATAATTGTTGCAAAAAAACAAATGTTATGGTATAATTACATCCGGTAAGGGGGAATTATGTTATGGATAAAAAGCAAAGAGATAGACTTATAGTTATTTCAATAATGAGTTATTATGCTAGACAAATTTTTGCAGAAACTAAAGGATATGAATTTAGAAAGTCGCCTTTAAAGGATTGTGACTTAAACAAAAAAATATATGTATATTCAGCAAAAGAGGATAAAGCATTAATTGGCTATATGAAAGTTTCTGATATATTGAAAGGTAATACAAATCAAATATTAAAAGCAACCGGTTATGATGTTCGCCCAGATGGACATGAAATAGTTGATTATTATGGACAAAATTTTCAAAGATGTTGTGCGTTAAAATTATATGATGTTACTGAATTTGAAGAATATCTTACATTAAGAGATATGAGAAAAATTAATCCTAATGTACAATTACCACAATACTATTCTTATATTTATGAAAATGATCCATTATATCAAGTTATAAAAGAATGGGATAATGCTTTTAGTTTAGATGGCAACCTATGTGAAAATCCTGCTAGAGAAAAACAATTCATATTACAAAGAGCAAAAGAAAGAGGTAGAAGATAATGATACATGAAATGAAATTACAACCAGAATATTTCAATTTTATTCTTAATGGTACAAAGAGAATTGAAATTAGGTTAAATGATGAAAAAAGACAAAATATTAAATTGGGTGATAAAATTAAATTTTTAAAAGAACCTGATTTAAATGAATCATTTGAAGCACAAGTTATAGGATTGTTAAGATATAATTCTTTTGAAGAAATGTTTAAAGATTATGATATTTCAATTTTATCAGATAAATCTATGACAAAAGAAGAATTGATATCTGTTTTAGAACAATTTTATACAAAAGAAAAACAAGAAAAGTATGGTGTTTTAGGAATTAGAATTGAATTAATCTAATTCCTTTTTTATAGATTTAAAAAAATATGCAAAAATACGATTTTTATATTGACTTATTAATATAAAAGTGTTATTATAGAACGCAAATTTTTGGGAGGGGATTTTAAATGGCAAAGATTGAAAGTTTAAAAAATTATATTGGAGTTTTAAATGAAGATGAATTTATAAAGTTATCTAAACAAATATATGATATTACTGATTTCATCTGTGAAGATTACCCAAAGCACAAAGAATGGTATTTTCACAAACAAATTCCTAGAATTTTTACACCAAGTGGAGAAATACTTTTTGCAAGATCTGAAGAAGATGAAAATAAAATCATTGCAATGGCTTGTCTTAAAAAAGATGAAGAAGAACAAAAAATTTGTACATTATATGTTTCAGATCAATGTAGAGGACAACATTTAGGTACAAGAATGGTTGAAGCATCAATGGAGTTTTTAGGTACTACAAAACCACTTATAACATTAGCAGACTATAAATTGCCAATGTTTCAACCTATTATTGAAAAGTATGATTGGGAACTAACAGAAGTTGTATCTGGTCTATATAATGATAGGGCAAAAGAACTATGTTTTAATGGAAAACTAACTAAAGATGTTAATCTTGAACAATCAGGCTTGACTTTAACAAAAAAACCAAGAAAATAAAAAACAGATTAATTCTGTTTTTTATTTTCTTCCACAAAGCCAATCAAGAGAAATGTTGTATTTATTAACTATTTCTAATGCAAACGCTGTCAATAATGTTGTTTTACCGCTTTCATAAGCACTTATAGTTGATTGAGTGGTATTAAGAATATTAGCTAGTTCAGTTTGAGTTATTTCATTGGATTTTCTAAATTCTTTTAATCGTTGTCCTATTATTTCATTACTAAATTTGTATTTTTTAGTCGATTTTGAGGTACGAGTAATTCCAATAACATAATCCATACTAACTTTAAAATGATTACATAATATATTTAATTTACTTAATGGAATTAATTCTTTTCCATTTTCCCACCTAGAATAATTTGATTGACTTACCTTTAAAATTTCTGCCATATCTTCTTGATTCAATTCAGCTTCATCCCTAATATCTAATAATCTTTCACTAAGCATACTATCACCTAAATATAATTTTCCCATTTTAAATTTAAATATCGGGTTTTTATGCAAAATAACGATATTTGTGTTATAATATAATTGCAGTAAAAAATTTGGTTAGGAGGTAAAAAAATGAAATATAAACAAAAAGATAGTTGTTATTTGCCAACAAAAATAACTTTTTATATGTTTTTATTGCTTAGTATTCTTTTTTTATTAAAATTTAATTATACTGTAAGTATTAGTTATTGTAATGCAAATAACATTCCATTGAATTTTGTATTACCTACTAGTGGTATGCCTTTTATATTTGGAATGATTTTAACACTATCTATTCTTGAAAGTATTGGAATATATTATTTTAGTAAATTGCTAAAGAAAATTTCTTTTATAAACTCAATTAATAAACATTAATGAATGGTGGTTAGTGTGAGAAAAAATAATGATATAAGATTTTATGTAATTTTATTAATTATTCAAATAATACTGTCAATAATTTATGCTATTTATATAGTTATTGATGAAAGAAAGAAATGGCAAAAAAGAGAATTCTTTAAATATACACTTCGCTATGAAATGGAGTATTTTCTATATATAGATATGGTTAAAAAAATGAGAATAGTGTTGTTTAAAAAGAGAGTAGAATTGTTTTTCTTGAGTGTTTTGGTAATATTAAGGAGGATATTTGTATGGAAGAAAAATTAATAATTCCAATGCTATTTTTTTTTATAGCTGCTTTAGGTGGTATATGTTTATTGATATTTTGCTTTAGAAAAAATGATGATGGCTATGATTATGATAAAATTATGAGGATGATGCATGAACAAACTGATGGAAATTCGGATGCACTTTCAAGGATGAATAAAGAAAAAGATAAGATAGAAGAAAAAATAAGAGACAAAAAGAAAAAACTTGGTATGAAGTTAGTTGATAAATGATTTAAGGAGGAATAAATAATATGAGTATTAAAAATGAAGTTGATATTATAAGAAAAGAAAACTTAAAATTAAATAAAAAAGATACAAAATTAGTTTTTGAAACTTTAATGAAAGTATATAAAAGTAAAATTGTTAATGAAGCAAGAAATATAATGGGTTATACATTAGATGTAGTTGTTGCCAATATGAATGGATTTAATAGACTTGGTAATTCCCAAAATATTTATCAAAAATGGGGAGATAACTTTTATATAGATTTCTATAACTCTGTATTTTGCAAAGAAGAAGTAGATGAAAATGGAGATTTAGTTAGTAATAAAAGTGAAGCCTTTTCTGAAATTAACGAACTTGATTCTATTAAAAATATATCATTTTCTTTAAAAGAAATAATACTAATATGTAAGCAGAATAATATTGATATTAAACTACATACGAAAGATGATTATTCAACTATGACTACACTAGAAATTAAACCATATGAAGGTCATATTCAAGATGATACAAACATTGATAATTATTTAATGTCAGTAATTGATAATTAAATATATTAACAAAAATTGATATATTATAGTTTTTAGAAAAATCTAACATTAATATATCTTTTTTATTGTTTTTAACATATATTTAATTTCAACAGGATATGGGATAAGTACCTCTAATAAGTTGAAACCCTTATTTCATAAGGCTTAACACTTATTTGAAGAGGTGCAAATCTATTTCCGCACTTGCGAAAATGAGTATAATGATATGCAAAAGATATGCACTTTGTATTTAGTTTACTTATTTAATAAGGAAAAAATGATATGCACTTATATAAAAATAGGTGCTTTTTTTATCTTAAAATTGCTTTAAATTCTTATTCTTTGTTTTCATTTTTATTATTAATTTCTTTGTCATTTTCCAACAATAAAGTTGAACATTTTTCTTCAATAACTTTTGGTAAGAATTCCTTTATAGTCTCTTTGTCATTGTTAAAATACTCCATTAATTGTGGTAGTAGATATTTAAAAAAATAATTCATTTATATAACCCCCTTATATTCTTTAAATTAAAAAAATTGAAGTACTAATTTATACCTCAATTTCTAATATAGTAAATTTGTTTTTTTCAAACTTTGTTTTTCTTTCTTGTGGAATAATTTGTATAATGTTATCTTTGTCATATTCATTAATATTAAATAAGTCAGCTTGTATAGTAGTTTCCTTAATGTTATAAAACTCTCTTAATGATTCGATGTATTCTTGTGTTTTAAATTCGTTTTTATAATTAGATAATATAGCATCTCTCTCATCAATATTTATTATCATATCGAAACAATCACTTCTAAACATATAACCAATATTTTCTATTTCATTTTTATTAAAAATAATATCATTAATGGAAACATTATATTTTTTATCTATATCAATTTTAATTTCATCAATATATTTGTTTATAATATAATATTTTTGACTACTATCTAATTTTTTCCAAAGGTTATGACTTTTTACATATTCTGATTTCATTTTCATTTTTTCTATTTCTTTGATATTAAATATTGTTTCTATATCTTGTTTGTATTCAATATTTCTTTTTGTTTCTTCTAGTTCATTAAGTTTAATTTCAACATTTTCTAATTCTCTTTGTAATTCGTTCAATTCTTCTTGAAATATATTTGCATCTATAATAGCATCTATAAAAGCAGTTTTAATTCTTGTTATTTTATTATTAATATCTTCTTTCATAGTTAAATATTTTTTAATTTCATTTTCTACATCTTTATTTAGAGTTGGCTTAAAAGAGTTATCAATTATCAAGAAAAAATCTAACATATCATTTAAAAATTCCATAAGTTCTTTTTCTATTTTCTTTTCATTAATTCTAGTTTTGCAACAATTACATTTGTAATATAAATGTTTTTCTTTATTTTTGCTTGTACTAGAAGTGCCACCCATAACTTTATTGCATTTGGGACATATAATTTTTTGCATAAATATATATGTTGCTTTTCTTTTAAAGTTTTTCAAATTTTTTTCTTTTCTTTTTTGTACCATATCAAAAGTTGTCTTATCTATAATTGCTGGTACAACATTTTTAAATATTTGTATTTCGTTGTTTGTTCTTTTTCCATATTCGCTATTACCAATATATAATTGATTTGAAAGTATTTTATCAACAGTAGTTGTAGGCCATCTTCTATTTAAAACATTTTCTTCTTTAAATAATTTACAAATAGAGCAAACTGACATACCATCTAAATATAATTTAAATATTCTTCTAACAACATCTGCTTGTACCTCATCAATAAATATTTTTTTACTACCATTTTTTTTGACATAGCCAAGTGGTGGTCGTCCTGAAATATGACCTTGTTTAATAGCACCTACTAAACCGACTTTTGTTCTTTCGCTAGTTCTTTCAATTTCAAGTTGTGCTAAAATCGTTATCATTCTCACAAAAAACTTTCCATTAGCACTTGATGTATTAATTTCTTCACTAATGCTTTCTAAGCCACAATTATATTTATCAAGAAATTTACATATGTTTTCTAAGTCTTGAATAGATCGAGTTAATCTATCTAGTTTAAAAATAATAATCTTGTTGATTTTTCCTTGTTTAACATCTTCAATCATTTCTTGAAACTTTGGTCTATTGGTGTTTTTAGCAGAAACTCCTTCTTCGCGATATACTTTGAATATTTCGTAGTTCTTAAACTCACATAACTGTTTCATTCTACATTCTTGTTCGTCTAAACTATGTCCAAATCTTGATTGATCTTCAGTTGAAACACGAGGATAAAGTCCTACGATTACTTTTTTGTTTTCATTCATTTATTATCATCCCCTTTACAAAAAAACACAAAAGAATGAATTTCCTTTGTGTTTATTTAGAATAAAAACTTATATTGCCTTAAATGCAATACCTAGAATTATAACCTAGGATACTATAGTATCATACTTTGTTTGTAAAAGTCATTACAATATCGTGTCAAATTCGTGTTATTTTATGTTAAATTTAGTCGATTTTATGTAATTTCTGTTTTTTTACTTAATTTGCTTGTTCATAGTATTAATTATTTGAATGAATTTTGATAGTGTAATAACAGCATTATCGTTTGGTATGTATATTTTATTTGTGTCATCATAAAGTAGAGCAACTAAAGTATTATAACTATTACTTATAATAATCTTATGTGGTTCACGAATACTTAAATTAGTTTTGTTAAATTTAATTATATGACCATTTACAAATCTAATACTTAAATTTCTAAAACTGGTTTTAATTTTTATTTTATCTATTACTTCACAAGGAAAAGTTAAAGTTTCTATGGTCGTTTTCATAACAATTTATCCCTCCTTTACAATGAAAAAAGCCCATAATATCAAATACTATGAACTTATTTATGTATTTATAGAATTCTATATACTTGCCAAGCTAGAGACGGGAAAAGTATAAAAAAACTCACACACTAGTATTTAAGTGTGCGAGTATTAACCTCAATGGAGCAAGTGATGGGAATCGAACCCACGTCTCAGCCTTGGCAAGGCCGCGTACTAGCCGTTGTACTACACCTGCACTTGTTCCACGTATATATAATATCATATTCAATTTGAAAAAACAAGTGTAAAATTTATGTAAAAATTTTAAATTTGTTTGACAATTGTTATTTTATATAATATCATTGTTATAGAGGGTAAGAGATATGAATGATGAACAATATGAAAGCATTTTAAAAGTGATGAATTCTAGAGATGAAAATAATAGAAGAGATGCTATGTACGATTCTAGAAATTTCAGGAAACAAGAAAGAAATGTTAGAAAAGAAAAGAGAAAAAAAGAATTACTTACTAAAAAGATAATTGCACTTGTTAGTGCTGCACTTATATTTGTTGGTGTTGCTTCTGTTAAAAAAAGTGTTGATAAAACTGAAGATAATAAAAGTATTATTAGTGAAATGATAGATAATAAAGAATATACTGAGAAAATAAGAGCAATGAGAGAAATTAACAAGAAAATTGGTTCTTTAGTTAGTGATAATGATGAATTATCTAGTATATTCAGTCAATGTGTTGTACAAAATGGAGTAGATGATGTTAGATTATTGCATGAACAAATGGCTAAAAAAATAATGGAATTAGATCCAGAATTACAAACTTATGCACTTTGTGGTGTATTAAATAGTATGGACAATTATAGAGATACTAAGTTTGGTCATGGTGAATATACTAATGGAGACTATTTAATTCATTTACTTGATAATGTTGATGCAGATAAATTAGATGAGTTTTTAAGTCATGTTAATAAAGATGGAAGTCAAGAGTTTGATGAGTTCTTGATGTCACAACTTGAGCAAAATGATTATATAAATACAGTAGTTGATTCATTAATTGCTGAAAAGAATGAAAGTATGGGTGTTTCAAGTGGAAGAAATTGATGTTAATGTTACTAATATTAATGGTAAAGATTATATAGAGGTTGATACTATAGATGTTAATGGTATTAAATATGTGTATTTATCTAATGAAAATGATGATAAAGATTATTTAATACTTAAAGTTATTAGTGATAATGGAAAAGAATTCTATGATAAAATTGAAAGTGATGAAGAGTTTGAATTAGTTCTTTTAAACTTTACAAAAAAGCATAAGGAAGAGTTAAAAAATATTTAATTCTTTTTTTATGCTTTGTTTTTAGTTATTTTTTTCTATTAGCTTACTATCTCCAGTTTTATAGTCTATTTCTATTCCGTCTTGAATGTTTTTGACAAATATATTGAACTTTACGCCTTTTCCATTATCTTGAATAGAATATGCTTCTATTTGAACACCACTTGCAAGTAGGTTGTTACCTTCATATTTTGGAGTTACTCTATAAAGGACGTTATTGTTGGTTTCCTTGATATAGTTTGAAACCATACCCTCCCACTGTAACATTCCCACTGTATTCATTTGTCTAGTACAAGTTATTAAATTTAGTTCATTTCTATTTTCTCCAGTTAGTTGATATCCAATTAAGTGGCAACGATTATACAAATATTTTCCTGGTACTATGTCATATTTTATAGTGTGCCAACCAGTTGGTTTAATCATGCCTATACTTTCTCTTTCAGTTGTAGGCATTAATTCTTTACTTATATTTGCATAGGCAACCCCAGCACGACCTAGAGAATCAAGTTTACTATACTTTTCAAAAGAATCTGTTGTTTTGTCTTCATCGTTAAAATCTGGCTCGTTATTATTTATAATTATATAACTACCAATATCCTCCCCTACTTCAGTTACATCAGTTGAATAACTATCTGGAAAGATTTTTTTTAATAAATTAGTGGTCTCTTCATTGTAATAGAAATATAAAAATGCAGTTACTATAATAATTATTAACAATCTTTTTAATTTTTTCAATTTACTTCACCTACTATCTATGTTAATTTTATCACGGATTAACTAAGTGTGTCAAACTACTTATGGACATTATTATATTATTTTGATAAAATATACTTAGAATAAAAGGTGTAGTTATGAAAGAGGTATTTATTAATAAATTTAATAATAAAGAGTATATTTCTAAATATTTATATGATGAAGTTAAGGGTGAGTTAGATTTATCTAAATTTGATATAGATAAATATAATGATATAATACTTGAAAATGAATATAATAAATATAAAGACTATTTTTTAAATATGTATAAAGAAATCGATGATAATATTAAACTAGATAAAGAACAAATTAAGGCAATACTTGCAGATGAAAAGTTTTCTTTAATAATTGCAGGTGCTGGAACTGGTAAAACTACAACAATGGCTTCTAAGGTAAAGTATTTAGTTGATGTAAAGCATGTAGATCCAAGCAAGATACTTGTAATGAGTTATACTAAAAAGGCCACAGAGGAATTAGAAAATAGAATTTTGGGAGATTTTAATATACCAGCAGTTGTTACTACTTTTCATAGTTTAGGATATACTTATATAAGAAAAATATTTCATAATAGAAAGTGTTATGTAGTTGATGTAAACTTAAAAAATCAATTCTTTTTAGATTATTTTAAAGAAAGGATCTTTCCTTATAAAGATAAAGTTAAAGAAGTAATAGATATATTTGATAAGAATAAACTTAATAGAAATTTTATGTTTAGTGAATACTTTGTTAATAACTATTTTAAGTATAATACATATCAAGAGTTTTTTAATGCATATAAGAATTATAAATTGGATGAAGCCAGAGAAAGAGGTCTTAAACAAACAGTAGAAGCACTTATTGAAAAGAGACTTAATGGTGAATATATTAGAACCATTAAGGGGGAAATAGTTAAATCTCTTGGGGAGGCAAAAATTGCTAATTACTTGTTTACTCATGATATAGATTATACATATGAGAAAATTTATACTGAACTTATGGATGATAATAAGATATATAAACCTGACTTTACTATAAATATAGGTGGAGAAGATATTTATATAGAGTATTTTGGATTGTCTAATTATAAGGAAAATGAATTAAATAAATATAATAAAATTAAAGAGTTAAAAATTAATTATCATAAAATGCATCATACTAATTTTATTGCTATTGATTATATGCATGGGGAAGATATAATTAATACTTTAGAAAAAGGTTTAATTAAATTTGGGATTATTCCTAAAGAAATAAGTTTAGAAAGAATTCTTTTTGGTATATATGATAGTAATCCTCTTAGTATAGTCTACCCTTTTAAAAATTTTATGTATGAGTGTATCAGTGATATTAAAGAGAGTAAAGATAGAAATAATTATTTGAGTGTTGTTAATAATTATTTAAGTAATGTAAATACTGAAGAAAAAAGAGAAATGGTAAGACAGTTTTATTATATAAATGATTTTTATCATTATTATCAAAATAAGTTATTTGGGTCTAATGAATATGGTTTTGAGTATAGTGATTTAATTTATTATGCTAATAAGTATATAAGTACTATTAGTAGTGATAATACTTTAAAGTTTGACTATATTATTATTGATGAGTATCAAGATATTTCTAAAGATAGATATGATATAGTTAATAATACAAGAAATAGAAATGATTCAAATATAGTGGCTGTTGGAGATGATTTTCAAAGTATTTATCAATTTAGTGGTTCTAGAATAGATTTTACTTATAATTTTGAAAAGTATTTTAAAGGGGCTAAATTACTTAAAATTAGTAAGACTTATAGGAATAGTCAAGAACTTACTGATTATTCAGGTACTTTTGTTATGAGAAATGAAAATCAAATAAAGAAAGAGTTAGTAAGTGACAAGCATGAAAAGTATCCAATTAGGTTTGTTACTTTTAAGAAAATTGAGAGTAATGATAATAGTGAATATTTGAAGTTAAAAGAATTGATTCTTAAGATACATGGAGTAAGTCCTAATGATAAGATACTTGTTCTTGGTAGAACTAATAATGTAATTAACAAGTGTTTTAATGAAGTTGATTTAAAAGATGATATAGGAAGCAAGATTGAATTTGTAGGTTATGAAGATATTCTTATAGATGGTATGACTATGCATAAATCAAAGGGACTTACTTACGATCAAGTTATTGTTATTGGACTTAATAAAAGTTTTCCAGCAAGTGAACACTCAATGTTTTGGTTAGAGTCTTTGTTTAAAAATGAATTAATTGATGAAGGAATACCTTTTGCTGAAGAAAGAAGACTATTTTATGTTGCACTAACTAGAACAAAGAATAAAGTGTTCTTGTTAGTTAATGAAGATATGAATGATAGAAGTATATTTATAAATGAAATATATCAAATTATAAAAGAAAATACTACAAGTTAGTTAGATTGTAATATTTTTATTAAATATTCAGTTTGTTTCTTATGATTACAACAATTCATTGTCAGATATTCTTTGTTTCACATTGAGTAGAGAGTTTTTACGTTAATTTATGAATGCGTATGTTCCCACTTAATAACTGCATATGTGTTTATGTGTTATTGTTGATAAACAATGGTTTTAATACCATTTAAGATGACATAGAGAGTTAAAATAAAGGCTTAGCCCTAAATAACTACATTTGTGTAGTCGGTTGTTAGCAGCCGATTTTTTTTGTTTATCTCATCTTACTAACATTGTACCATAATATTTGTAAATTTTCATTCATTTTTTTATTATTTTATTTAAATTTATCTAATGTTTTTATCAGTATATTTTAAATCACAAAAAAAACAAGCCTAAGCTTGTATTATTTAAACTTCTTTATGATTCTAAGAGTATTTAAAATTGTTAATAAAGTTACACCAGTATCAGCAAACACTGCAAGCCACATACTTGCAAGTCCTAGAACACTAAGAACTAAAATTACTACTTTAACGCCAATTGCAAATATCAAATTTTCTTTAATAATATGTTTAGTGTATTTACTAATATTTATTCCAAGTGGTATCTTATTTAAATCGTCATTGACTATTACAATATCGCTTGCTTCAATTGCTTGGTCTGAACCTACACCTCCCATTGAAATACCTACACTACTTCTTTTTAATACAGGTGCATCGTTTATTCCATCTCCGACAAATATAGTTGGACCGCTTTCTTCCACTTTCTCATAAGCCTTAAATTTATCAGTTGGAAGCATTTCATATTTTATTTCATCAATTCCTAAAATTTCACCAATTTCTAAAGCAATGTCTTTCTTATCTCCAGTAAACATATAAGTCTTAATATCATTCTTTTGAAGACTTTTAATAACAGTACTAGTGTTCTTTTTAATTCCATCTTTTATAAATATTGAAGCTACATGCTTTCTGTTAATATGCATATGAATACTTGCAATTTCCTTGCATTCGCCCATTTTATTATTTCCAATACTTACTTGTTTATCATCAAGTTGAAAAGTTATTCCCTTACCACTAATCTCTTTAAAGTTCTTAATTTTAGAGTTATCAACATTTCTATTACTAATACTCATTATACTTTTAGCAATTGGATGGTTACTCAAACTTTCTCCCATCAAAAGTATTTCCATTATATTGTCTTTATTGTATTCGTCAGTCAAGTCTTCATCCTTTATATCAATATTTGTCACTTTAAAAGTTCCATTAGTTAAAGTACCAGTCTTATCAAATATTATATTTTTTGCACTACTTAAACTATCTAAATAATTACTACCTTTTACTAATATTCCATTTTTACTACATACACCAATTCCAGTGAAATAAGAAAGTGGCACGCTTATAGCAATTGCGCATGGGCAAGATATTACTAAGAATGTTAGTCCCCTATAAATTGAAGAAGACACGCTTACTCCGAAAAGTGGAAGAACAAGCATAACTAAAATACTAAGTACTAATACAACTGGTGTATATATTTTACTTCCTTTACTAACTATAGTTTCAGTTTTAGTTTTCTTATCAGTAGCAGACTCAAGCATTTCAAGTATCTTACTTACAGTAGAGTCTTCAAATGTACTTGTTGCTTCAACTAATATGATATCTCCTAAGTTAATACTACCAGATAAAACTTTATCTCCTTCTTTAATAATAACAGGCTCACTTTCTCCAGTAAGTGCGGAACTATCTATAGAACTAGCCCCGCTTTTAATGATTCCATCTACTCCAATTTTTTCTCCCTTTTTAACTAAAAGAATATCTCCTACTTTGACATCTTCTACTAAAATGTTCTTAACTTCTTTACCAATTTTGATATTAACAGTTTTATCAGTCAAATCCATTAAATCTTTTATAGAATTTCTAGAATTATTAATAGCTTTTTCTTCAAGTATTTTTCCTATTGTATAGAGTGTAATTACCATTATTCCTTCAAGAACATTACCAAGCGATAATGCGCCTAAACAGGAAACTGTAATTAGTAAATTTTCATTAATTGTCTTGCTCTTAATTATTAGTTTTAAAGAATTTATAATACACCTATATAATAGCATAGAATAACTTATTACATAAAGTATCCATTTTAAATATGTAGGCATTTTAACAAAATATCCAATTAGTCCAATAATAACTGCAATAACTAATATGCTAAAATGATATTCTTTTTTAATATTTACTTCTTCATCTGTAATAAATGCATCAGGCTCTACTTCTTTAACAAGTTTGTTTAACTCTGGAAGTGTAAACTCTTTATCAGATTCATAAATTAACTTCTTTGTATTAAAGTTAACTATTACGTTTTTGAAATCTTTATTTTCATTTAAACTTTCTTCAACTTTTCTTGCACAATTAGCGCAGTCTAAATTGTTTATGTTATATTTATATTTTTTCATTATTTTTTCTCCTTCTTATGTCCAATATGGTATAAAGCAACTTCAAATACTTCGCTTACGTGTTCATCATCTAATGTGTAATATACTTCTTTTCCGTCTTTCTTACTTTTTACAATACTCGCCTCTTTTAAAGTTTTTAATTGATGGCTTATACTAGATTTAGTCATATTAAGTAAGTTTGCAATGTCACATACACATAGTTCGTTCTTGTCGAGTATGGATAATATCTTGGTTCTTGTGGGGTCTCCTACTATCTTAAAAAACGAGGCCACTTCATTTATTACTTTATCGCTAAGCATATTTTTTTTAACTTCTTTTACTACACTTTCATGTATTACATTACAGTCACAATTATATTCATTAATACTCATATTATAGATCCTTTCAGTTGAACTTTTACTCAACTAATTATATTATAGTTGAACAGGTACTCAATTGTCAAGTGAAAATTAAAGCACTTTTATTAGTGCCAAATTTATTTACTTCTTTTTGTTTCGTTTTCCATTAAATACTCATATCTTGCTTTTAAGAGTTGTTCCTTGTAGTTAAATATCTCTTTATTATATTCCCCAATATTTATTGGTTTTACTTCCTTTTGATTTTCTAAATCAATCATAAATTTCTGGTTAAGTCTTTTTTGATACTCAAGTATCCTTAGTAATTCTTCATTCATTACTTTAAACATTTCATTTCTCATTTCAATATTAGGTGTTGTTTCATTTGCTGATAAACATCTAATATCTTCTTCGTTTAAAGGATAGTTTTTATTTATAAAATTATGTATAAATTTACTTAAATCAAAATAATAATCAAGTAATCCCATACTTTCTAAAACTTCATGATTTATTTCTTTCATTTTTTCACCTACTCTCTTGCACTCTTCTTAATTAGTTTAGCATGCACTACATATCTTTCTTTATCATTAGCGCATGTACTAAGTGTTAATATTTTATCACTCGAAGTTAATTCTGTTTTAAAATCATATTTGCTTCTATTTTTAATAGTTGTTAAAAATTCATTAAATTCTATATCATCATTGAAGTCTGTTTTGATGTAATAACTTTCTTCTTCTATTTTATAAACACTAAAGACTTGCCAAAGGGTATTTTCTAATTCTGTTGATATTCTTATTATGTGATTTGATTTATCTTGATACCATGAAGAATATTGTGTCATGTATAAAGAGCCAAACATTGTTTTATCCATTCTTCCATGTGCATATAGTATTGTGTTTTTGTTATTTAAGTCTCTATTATTTCTGTAATCCATAAATACCCATCCAGCATTATTGTATGTTTTGTCATATGAATGTGATAAGTAGTAGTCGTTATCTCTACTTCTTACAAATGGATAGTTTATGTTAGTATTATTAACGTTTATCCATCCAACTGTTTCATCATTGATTTTTTTTAAGTTGTTAAAATCTACATTTATTAAGGGAAAATTAACATAATACCAGTAGTCACTTGTTTTTTCTTCCTTGTCACTATTAATTAATTCTGTATTATCATCATCTTTGATTTCATCTATTTTTACTTCTTCTGTTATTTTATCAATTACTTCATTATTATTATTTCTATCTTTTAACCATGTTTTTATTTTAGTTAAACTAAAAACTAGTATAACTATGAACACGAAAATCATAATAATTAAAAAAAATCTATCCTTTCTAAATCTCTTTTTTATTACTTGCATATCTTCACCTATTTAATTATATAAAATTGTGTAAAGTTTTTCAACTTTTTAATTAAATTTTTAAAAAGCAATTGACATTTTTAAAAAAATTTTATATCATTTAATTAGCATAGCAGAGAAATAGCTATGCGGATCACTCTTACGATCTTTTAAGGTGAGAGTGTATTCAACCAAAACCCCCTGAAGGAGCCGAAAGGCTCCACTTTTTGTTTGTTTTGAATAAAACTTATTAAATTTTATATTAAGTAGTTTAATGAGTGTTTGTTTTGATTAAAAAATTAATAAATGCACCTAAAATAGTATAAATAATTTTTTCAAAATGGTATAATATTCATATGAGAAGATGAGGAGGTTCAATTATGCTAGATAAATCATTTCAAGAAATAACAAGTAATATTAAAAATGTTATTACTAAAACTCAATTGGAGATCATGACAGATGCTAATAAAAAATTGGTAGATTTATACTTTAATATCGGTAAAACATTGGAAGAAAATAGTAAATGGGGAAACAAATTTATAGATAATGTCGCTATGGAATTAAAGATGTCTTTTCCTACTTTAAAGGGTTTTTCAGTTCGTAATTTAAAATATATGAAAACCTTTTATAATGAATATAAAGATGATGAAGAATTTGTGCAACTGGTTGCACAATTGCCATGGAAACATAACATTACGTTAATGCAAAAAGTAAAAGAAAAGAAAATTCGAAAATGGTATATGAATAAATGTATAGAAGATGGCTGGTCTGATAGTATTCTTGTTTATCAAATAGATACCAATCTTTATGACAGACAAGTAAGTTCTATAAAACATAATAATTTTGAATTAACGTTAAAACAAAATAGTGATCTTGCTAACAATATGATGAAAGAGCCATATATATTTGATTTGATTGAATTAACAGAAGATTATAAAGAAAAAGAATTAGAAAATAAAATGTTGGATAGATTAAAAAATATTTTGTTGGAACTCGGAAATGGTTTTTCTTTTGTAAGTAATCAGTATAAAATAACAATAGATAATCATGATTTTTATATTGATTTGCTGTTTTATCATATTAAATTAAAATGTTATATTGCGGTAGAATTAAAAGTTGTAGAATTCAAACCGGAATTCGCAAGTAAAATGAGTTTCTATCTTACGGCTTTAGATGAAGAAGTAAAAGATAAGAATGATAATCCTTCAATAGGAATTATATTATGTCAACATAAAAGCAATAAAATAGTTGATTACACTCTTAAATATATAAATAAACCGGTAGGAGTTAGTGAATATAAAATTTTTGACCAACTAACTCAAGAAATTCAAGAAAAATTACCCACTGAGGAAGAAATAAACATGCATTTGCCAATGGGGGAGGATAAATAAAATGAAAAAATATGATATGAAGCTTACCGAAGAGAATCTTGTTGATAGTATTAAAAAAGATTATTTAGGAAGGAATAAAAAACTAAGTAAATTAATTGATATATTAAATAGTTTATCCAGTAATGTGGTTATTTCCATTGATGGAAATTGGGGAACTGGAAAGACAATATTCGTAAAACAACTAGAACTAATTAATAAGAAAGAAGATTTAAATGTACTAAATAAAGATTCTATAAAAAAATTTAAAGCAAATTATAGTGTGTTTTATTATAATGCTTGGGAAAATGATATGCATGATTCACCATTATTATCAATAATTTACAATTTAATTAATGAATACCCAGATGAAAAAAAGCAATCAGTTGATAGCAAAGTGGAATTACCTTTTAACTTGAAAGAATTGTTAAAGTCTATAAGCGGAAATTTAGTAGACCTAGATAAATTCACATCATTTGAAGATATATCTAATGAAATATTTACAACAGAAAAAAAGAGAAATGCACTTAATCAATTATTGGAAAATATAATATCAAAAGATAAAAAGTTACTTTTTATTATAGATGAGTTAGATAGATGTAAACCCAGTTTCGCCGTAAATTTGTTAGAAACTCTAAAACACTTTTTTAACAATGATAGTATAGTATTTATAATATCCACTAATAATGAACAATTAAGTCACACAATCAATAATTACTATGGAAATAATTTTGATGGATATAGTTATTTAAACAAATTTTATGATTTAATATTAGAATTAGATGAAATAGATACCGAAAAATATTTAGGAAATGTATTTAATATTAATAAGACTAGTCAATTTTCGAATTATTCTTTATTCTCAGTAATTGATTATTTCAAACTTGATATGAGAAAAATAAATAGAATTTTATCTGATTATGATTTATTAAGCACTTATTTTAATACTTCGTATGCTGGTATTTATGATGAAGATTTAATAGTCAAACACATATTCTTACCTTATTGTTTAGGACTTAAAGTACATAGCAGAAATAAATTATCATTATTTTTAAACGGAAAAGGCCTTAAAGAATTATTAGATTTTGTTATGCAGGAAGAAAAAATCAAACGAATTGTGGAAAGAGAAATTTTAAAAACAAATATTCATGAGGAAAAAAATAAAGAAAATATCGAAGAGTTAGTAACAAAAAGATATAATCATTACTTCACAAAAAATAAAGATGATACTTATGAATTAGACTATAATAAGCAAAGATTTTTAGATACTTTTTCTTTATTAGGAAACTTTACAAAAACAAATTAATAGATTTTTAAGTAAACTTTAGTATCAAAATTTTGAGATTTAATATTTATACTTTAATTTATTTTGATCAAAGTTGAAAAAAAATAAAGGCTTTAAATAAAACCAGATTTGATAATTTCACTGAAGATGAGTCGAGAGACTTATTGCTTAATTAATTAACTAATTGACTTATGTTTTATAATAAGTTAAAATTACATTAAATAGTAATTATCTATGAGGAGGTTAAAGATGACAAAATCAAAGGGATGGAATTGGAAAATAGCAAGTGATGATATTAATTCTACATGGAAAGTGCCTAGTATAGAATCCTATTATTTACTTAATAGATGGAGTAATCTAGGTTTTAAAGACTTTTTGGATTTAGGTTGTGGTATTGGAAGACATACTGTTTTGTTTGCTGGAAATGGATTTAATACTTGTGGCTTTGATATTAGTAAATATGGACTAGATAAAACTAAAGAATGGTTAGATAGTCTTAATTTAAGTGCTAATTTAAAAGAAGGAGATATGCTTGATTTACCATATGAAAATGATAGTTTTGATTGTATTTTATGTAGAAATGTTATTTCACACCAGGATACTTTGGGAGTAAAACAAATTATTAAGGAACTTTATAGAGTTCTTAAAGATAATGGAGAAGTATATTTAACTCTTGGTTCTAAATCTACTTGGGGATTTAAACAAACTTCTTGGCCTTTAATTGATGAGAATACTAGACTTAGAATGGAAGAAGGTCCTGAATACATGGTGCCACATTTTTATGCTGATTATGATTTAATTAAAACTTTATTTAAAGATTTTAAAATTGAATTTATTAATCATATTGAAGATTTTTATGAATCAAATGGTAAAACTTATTCTTCATTTCATTATCATGTTTTAATAAAAAAATAAATAATTATATATGTTAAAAGATACCCTAGAATATGTTAAATGGGTATCTTTTTGGTATGTCTAAATTGAATGACATTTTTTCTTTTGTAACTGGATGGTAGAAACTTAGAGATATTGCAAATAAGGCTATTTTTGTTTTCAAGTCAGCATTTTTATTGTATCTTGCATCTCCAATTAAAGGGTGATTTCTACTTGAAAATTGTACTCTTATTTGATGTGAACGTCCAGTATGTAAATTTATTTTTACAAGACTCATGTTATCTTTATAAGAAATTAAGGTGTAGTCTAAAATAGAAAGTTTACCTTTTTCTTTTGTTGTTATATAACTAGTGTTATTTTTTTCGTCTTTTATTAAGTAGTCTGTGAGTGTGTCACTTTTGTTCATTTTTCCTTCAACAACTGCGATGTATGTTTTAGAAAATTTATTTTCATTTATTTGTTTACTAAGCCTAGAAGCAGCTTTTGAAGTTTTTGCAAATACCATTACTCCTCCGACAGGTCTATCAAGTCGGTGGACAAGTCCTAAGTAGACGTTACCTGGTTTGCTATATTTTACTTTTATATACTCTTTTATAATAGTTAGTAAATCTTTGTCTTTTGAAGAGTCCTCGCATACTGGAATATTAGGTTTCTTTTCTACTACTATTATGTGATTATCTTCGTATAAGATATTTAACTCAGTCAATTCTTCCATATATTCCACAAGGAAGTACTAAGTTGTTTTCTGTTATTGGTAATCCTATTTCTCCTGTTTCTATATTTTTTCCTTTAAAAGTCATGCTTAAAATGTTATTTAATGATGTTGGGCTTACTCCTGTTGTGTATGAATTAATTAAAACAAATGAATAGTTTTCGTCTAATATGTCTTTTACTTTTAAAAGTAATTCTTTTAGATTATCAACTAGTCTCCACACTTCACCATTTGGACCTCTTCCATAACTTGGTGGGTCCATTATTACTCCGTGGTATGTTCTTCCTCTTCTTTTTTCTCTTTCAAGGAATTTTATAACATCATCTACGATAAATCTGATTTTATTGTTTTCTAATTTACAAAGTTTCATGTTTTCTTTAGCCCACTCAGTCATTCCTTTTGAAGCGTCTACATGCACTACTTCGTCTGCACCTGCAATACTAGCTGCCATTGTAGCACATCCAGTATAAGCAAATAAGTTTAGTACTCGCATATTTGGACCAAAGGCACTTACTTTTTCCATTATGTAATCCCAGTTTGTGGCTTGTTCAGGGAAAATACCAGTGTGTTTAAAGTTTGTTGGGCTTACCTTGAATGTTAAGTTTTTATAGTTTATCTGCCAACTACTAGTAAGTTTTTTCTTGTATTCCCAGTAGCCCCCACCTTTGTTACTTCTATGATATACTGCATCAGATTTATTCCAAATGTTATTATTAGTCTTGTCCCAAATTATTTGTGGGTCAGGTCTGTTAAGGATTACACTACCCCATCTTTCTAATTTTTCTCCGTCTCCACTTGCAAGTAATTCATAGTCTTTCCAATTATTACTTATTCTCATTATTATCTCCTAACTATTTAAACCTAGCATTTAGCTAGGTCTTTTTTATAAATTTACATTGTGATAAATGTTACTAACATCATCTACTTCTTCAAGCATTGTTAATATTTTATTAAATGCAGCTAAGTCTTCTCCTTCTAATGTAACCATATCTTTTGCATATTTTCCAATTTCGTCTACTTCAAAAGATATTCCTGGGAATGCATCTTCTAAAGCTTTTTTCATAGCACTATAGTTACTAGGTTCAGAGTAAACTATAATTAAGTCGTCATCAGTTTCCATATCATTCATGTCAACATCTGCATTTATTAATGCTTCCATTACTTCGTCTTCAGTATGTCCTTTAAAGCCAAGTGCACATAAGTTCTCATACATATATGAAATTGCTCCTTGACCTGCTACTTTCATTGCTGTTTTGTTTGCAACTGTTTTTATGCTTGCAACTGTTCTATTAACGTTGTCACTTAAGCATTTTATAATTAAGTTACTTCCGGCTGGACCAAATGCTTCGTACTCACATACAGTGTAGTCTTCACCGACACCTTTGTTAACTTTGTCTATACTTCTTTGTATTACATCAGCTGGTACTTGTTCTTTTTTAGCTTTTTCTATTAAACTTCTAAGTGCAAGATTCCCGTTAGGGTCTGTTCCCCCAGTTTTTGCTACTTGATATATTTCCTTTGCATATATTGAATATAATTTTGATTTCATTGCTGCTGTTTTAGCCATCGATGCAGCTCTTACTTCATGTGCTCTTCCCACACAAATCACCTTCCTTTAATCTAAACTTTCGATTTCTTTTATTATTTTAATATATTTTTCGTCATTTTTAAAGATATTTTTGTCATTTTTTTCTAAAAATTCTAAAGAATCTTCTTTTGCCCTCATTAAAACCTTAAAATCTCTTTTGATATCTGCTATTTTAAATGACATATCCCCACTTTGTCTTACACCAAATATGTCTCCTTCTTTTCTCATTTCGTAATCTTTTTCAGTAATGTAAAATCCATCACTAGAACTTGCTAAGACACTAAGTCTTTCATTTTTTTCACTTCCTATTAGAATGCATGTGGACTCAAGACTGTTTCTTCCGATTCTTCCTCTTAATTGGTGGAGTGTTGCTAGGCCAAACCTGTCAGCGTTAAATATAACCATCATTGTTGCATTAGGGTTGTCTACTCCTACTTCTATTACTGTAGTAGAAACTAGTACTTTAATTTTTCCACTTATAAAATCATTCATAACTCCATCTTTTTCTTCTTTAGTAAGTTTTCCATGTAATAGTCCTATATTTACTTTGTTATTGAATGCTAAATCCATTTTTGTTTTAAGTTCCGTTACTGGGGTTAAGTCTAATGCATCATTTTCTTCAATTAATGGGCTTACTACATATATTTGATGTTTTTTCTTTAGTTCTTCTAGCATTAGATATAAGACACTTTTTATTTCTTTTTCGTCTTTTATTATTGTTTTTATTTCTTTTCTACCACTTGGTTTTGTTTTAATTAGTGATATTTCCATATCTCCATATATAGTTAAGGCATAAGTTCTAGGAATTGGAGTTGCTGACATATATAATATATCAGGTAGTAATCCTTTGTTTCTTAGAGATTCTCTTTGGTTAACACCAAATCTATGTTGTTCATCGGTAATTACTAAACCTAAGTTTTTAAAGTTTACTTTCTCATTAAGCATTGCATGAGTTCCGATAAGCAAATCTATTTTCCCACTACTTAAGTCTCTTAGGATACTTTCTTTTTCTTTTTTCTTAGTGCTACCTAAAAGTAAAGCAGTTTTTAAGTTAGTTCCACTAAATAATTTCGTTATATTTTCATAATGCTGTTTTGCTAAAATCTCTGTAGGTGCCAAAAGGGCAGATTGATAATTACTAAGGTATGATATATATACTGCAATTACTCCTACTATTGTTTTTCCACTTCCTACGTCTCCGCATATTAATCTGTTCATTCTTTTTTCACTAGTCATATCATTATATATTTCAGTTACTGCACTCATTTGGTCTTTTGTTAATTCAAATGGTAAACTTGATAGAAAATTCTGGACTTCTAATTTATCACATATTTTAGGACTTTTCTCAGTGATATTGGTTTTTAAGTATTTCAGATAATTAATTTTTAACATAAAAATAAATAATTCTTCATAAATTAATCTTAACTTTGCTTCTTTTATGTCTTGTATACTAGTTGGACAATGGATTTTTTTTACTGCATCTGTTTTATTAATAAAGTTATATCTTAAACTCAAATAATCTGGAATAAGGTCATCTAATTCTATATTAAAGTCTAATGCTTTCGTAATTATTTTTGTTAAATTTTTATTAGTTATTTTATTAGTTAAATGATATATACTTTCTATTTTATTTTCTTGTATTTTTGAAAGTATTATGTTGGTCGCAGTCACACAACTTTTTCTTTCATCAAATTTTCCTACTATAGTTATTTCACTACCTATTTGTAAGTTTGGTTTCATGAAAGCACGATTATAAATATTAACACTTATTAATCTATTATTTGTTAGGCATCTAAAAGTGAGTATATTTTTTCTACCTTTAAAGTATCTCACTATAGGTGTACTTTCAACTAGTCCATATATTATAACATTTTCTTTGTCTTTTACATCATTTATATCATTAATTTTATATATTTGATATCTATAGGGATAATATTCTAACAAGTCTTCTACTTTATATATATTCATTTTATTTAGAGTTAAAATACTAGTTTTATTTATACCTTTAATTTTATTTAATTCCATATTATCCCTCCTTCATATACATTTTATAATACAAAAATATGTTTGTCAATAATAATTGCATGAAAACTTTGAAAATTTATTTTAAAAAAAGGTTGACTTTTTTGTTAAACTAGTTTAATATATAGACTTACCAATTCACTTTTAGGCGAATTGGTGCTAGTATCACACTAGCCAACCCCTTTTTATTCTTTTTTCCGGATTGCTCGGGGGAGCAATCCTTTTTTTATGTTTTTAAAAAGTCTTAGTGTTCACTAAGACTCTTATAATAATCATATCTTTCTTTAGCATTTTTCATTTGTTCATTATATAAACGTGAATATTCTTTTTCATTTAATCTTTCTAGATTTTTATAACGCATTTCTTTTGCAAATACTGTTTCATATAGTGAATAATTTGGTTCTTTTGAATCAATAGTAAGTTTATTTTCTTCTGGGTTATATCTCATTAATATATTGTATCCACTTTCTACTAGTAGTTTTTGTTCTTCAATACTATTTTCTAGGCCACCAATTATTCCGTGTGCAATACAAGGACTATAAGCTATTATTACACTAGGGCCATTATGTTCCATGGCTTCTTTAAATGATTTTATAGTTTGCATAGGGCTTGCTCCTGCACTGATGCTTGCAACGTATGTGTTTGGAATATTCATGGCAATTTGAAATAAGTCTTTTTTAGGTTTTAGTTTTCCATTATATGAAAACTCTGCTACTGCACCAGTACGTGTAGACTTTGATGTTTGGCCTCCAGTATTTGAATATACTTCTGTATCAAGAACAAGTACTTTTATATTTTCATTACTTCTTAATACATGATCTAACCCTCCAAAACCTATATCGTATGCCCAACCATCTCCACCTACTATCCATACTTTTCTACTTGGGATATAATCTATTAATGTAGATAATTCTTTAGGAATGTTTTTACCTATTAATTCATTTTTTACTTCTAAAGTTATTTTTGAGTCTTCAATGTTGTCTATCCATTTTTTGTAAATGTCTTTAATATTTTTACTTACTTCATCTTTTGTTTCATACATTATTTCTTTTATTCTTTCTCTTGATGTTTTATATGCATAGTGAAGTCCTAAACCAAATTCTGCATTATCTTCAAATAGACTACTTACCCAAGGTGTTTTGTAAGGTGTACAAGGAAGACTAGCACCATATATTGAAGAACAACCTGTTGCATTAGATATTACTATTTCGTCTTTAAAAAGCTCTGTTAGGGCTCTTAAATAGACTGTTTCTCCACAACCTGCACAAGCACCAGGAAATTCCAAACTAGGAAGAATAAATCCTAAACCTTTAACAGTGTATTTTGATAGGTCAGTTTCGTTTTTTATATTTTCTTTTAAATAGTCACATATTTTGTCAGTGTTTTCTTCTATCTTATTCATGGAAAGCGCTTTTTCTTTATTTTTACCAGGACATATTTTAGAACATAAAGAGCATCCTGTACAATTATCTGTATTTAATCCTAAATAGAAATAAGTTCCATTTTTAAGGTCTATTACATCATCTTTTGTAAGTGGACTACTATTAAGCTCACTTTCTGTTAATACAAAGGGTTTTATAACACCATGAGGACAAATGAATGCACATAAGTTACAGTTTATACAATTATTTTTACACCATTTTGGAACAAGTGAAGATATTTTTCTTTTATCACTAGAACTAGTTCCGCCTTCAAAAGTTCCATCTTTATATTTAAGAAAATCTGAGACTTTTAATAAGTTTCCTCTTCTTAATAACATTTCATTATATATCGAAGTACTATCATTTTTTTCTTCATTTAAAGTTAGTAGATTAGTATTAAATTCTCTTAAATAGTCCATTGATAAATCTAATACTTTTATGTTTTCTTCTACTACATCTGGTCCTTTTTTTATGTACATTTTTTTAATGTTTTCTTTAAACTCTAAAATGCTTTCACCAGTTGTGCCTAACATTTTAAGTATATAATATGCCATTATGTTATTTATTTTTCCTTTTAGGTTATATTTTGAGGCTAACAAACTTGCTTCTGAAATAAATACTTTTATATTTCTTTCTTTTATTATTTCTTTGGTATTATTTTTTAGTAAAGAGTTTATTTCTTCATCAGTTTTGTTACTATTAATTAGGAATATTCCATTCTTTTTTATTGATGAAAGTATATCGTATTTTGATAAATATGAATCTTTTGATACTACAACTAGGTTTGGTTCTGTTAAGTAGTATGGTGCATTTATTTGTTTGTCAGAGAGGCGCAAATGAGAAATTGTTACACCTCCACTTTTTTTAGAATCGTATTCAAAGTATCCTTGTACAAAGTTGGTTTTAGACATTACTTTTAAAATGTTTTTGGATGCACTTACCATTCCATCACTTCCAAAACCATATATTTTTATTTCTTTGTATTTTTTATTTAGTTTAAATTCTTTTATTTCTAAGTTTGTGTTTGTAACATCATCAATTATTCCTAATGTAAAATGATCTTTTGGAATATGTTTATTCATGTTTTCAAATACTGTGTAAATCATAGATGGAGTTGTGTCTTTACTTGAAAGTCCGTATCTTCCTCCATAGATTTCTATGTTTTCATTTTTTAATGCAGCACATATGTCTAAATACAATGGTTCACAAATGCTACCTGGTTCTTTTGTTCTATCTAATACTGTTATTTTTTCTGTTGTTTTCGGTAATACTTTAAAGAAGTGAGATGTGCTGAAAGGTCTATAAAGGTGAACACATATTACACCTACTTCTTCACCATTTTTATTTAATTCTTCTACTACGCTTTTTATTGTGTCTATTACTGAACCCATTGCTATTATTACATGTTTTGCATTTTTGCTTCCATAGTAGTTAAATGGTTTATAATCAGTGTTTGCAATTTCATTAATTTTATTCATATATTTTTCTACTATAAGTGGTACTTCGTTATAGAATGAATTTCTTACTTCTGTGTTTTGGAAATATACGTCTTCTGTTTGTGATGTTCCTTTTGTTATTTCTTTTCCAATATTAAGGCTACGACTTCTAAATTCAGATAGCTTGTCATAGTTAATTAAATTTTTTATTTCTTCTTCTGAAAGTGTATTTATTACATTAATTTCGTGACTTGTTCTAAAACCATCAAAGAAATGTAAGAATGGTAAAGAACTTTCTATGGCTGATAAATGCGCTACTAAGGATAAGTAGTAAGCATCTTGTACGTTTGTGCTTGAAAGCATGTTAAAACCAGTTTGACGTACTGCATATATGTCTTGATGGTCTCCAAATATTGATAATGCATGAGTACTTAGGCTTCTTGATGCAACATGTATAACACATGGAAGCATTTCTCCTGACATTTTATACATTGAAGGTATCATTAAAAGTAAACCTTGACTAGCAGTGTATGTAGTAGATAATCTACCTGAAACTAAAGCGCCATGTATTAGAGCACTTGCTCCTGCTTCACTTTGCATTTCTACTACACTTACTTTTTCATTAAATATGTTTTTTTGTCCTTTGCTACTCCATTCGTCTATAAGTGTTGCCATCCTACTTGATGGAGTTATTGGATATATTCCTGCTATTTCTGTAAAATTATAAGATGCTAGAGCACATGCTTCGTTACCATCTACTACTTTTTTATTGTTCATTTTTGTCACCTCTTATTTTTATACTTTTATTATACTATTTTTTTTGAAAAGAAAAAAGTATTTAATTGATAATAATACTTTTTAATTATTTTTAATTCATTACTTTTCACTCACTTTTATCATATCAATAATTTTTTTTGCTTTCATTGACCAGTCATTATTTAATGCTTCTTTATTTAATAATTCTAAATACTGTTTATCATTTTTTAATTTATAAGCAGTTTCTAACTTTTTAATAAAGTCTTCATGATTTTTGCCTATTAAAACTGAACTATATTTTTTACATTCATACATATTTGTAGTTACAATTGGTTTATTTAGAGCCATATATTCAAATATTTTTAATGGACTTGTGGAAGATGTGATATCATTTATTATAAAAGGTATTGTTAATATATCACAAGTTCTAGCATAATACTTTAATATTTTATAGTCTTTTGGTCCTAGGAAGTAGATATTTTTTTCGTTACTAATGTTTTCATCAAAACTTTCATCATATTTAATTCCTATAAGTATTACGTTATATTTATTAGTTTTAGCAATTTTTTTAATTAATTCATAATCAAACCATTTTGCAAGAGCTCCATAATAACATATATTTATTTTTCCATTATTTATTATATTCATATAACTTTCTTCTAACTTGTAGTTATCAAATTCTTTAAAAAAGTTATAGTCTACTCCATTAGTTGATAATACTAGATTTGTTTTACCTCTTTTTTTTATAATGTCTGTCATTAATTTATCTGCAGTAACTACTACAAATATATTTTTATTTTTTAGCATGTAATTGTATTTATCAGATATATTTTTTGGTAATGAAGATGTACCTGATAATTCTGGACTTAGGTGGTCAATGTACTCATATATTATTTTGAAATTATTTTTTTCGTATGTAATTAATTCATTTAAAGTTAGACTCCAGTTAGTTGAATATATTTCAATATATTTTGGTTTTTCTATGTTTGATAATAATGACATTAATATTTTATTTAATACTTTGTTATTGAAATTAAATAGGTATAAATTATTTTGTGTTTCTTTTAAAGTTAATATATTATCAGTCATTGTTGTTACTTCATAAAAAACTAAAGAATTCATTTTTGATAAGTTATTAGCAATGTGTTGTGGTCTTTGATATAGTGGGACGTTATAACCAAAGTTACTTCTCCATAATATTATCCTGTCATATTTATTTTCTTCTAAGATTTTTTTTATGATGCAAGTATATTTTTTCTTTTTTAGTAATGTGAATAAATTATATTTGTCTATGTAGGTTGCTTTTATATATTTAGTACTTTTTTTTATTAATCCTGATAATCCATTTTTTTTGTAAACATTAATTAGTTTTGTTATTTTATCTTTCATAGTTTCTCCTTATAAATTAATTTTAACATAAAAAAATAGGTTTTTAAACCTATTTAATTAGTTTTTTCGTAGAAGTTATAATACATTATACTAGTGTATTCATTAATTAACTTACTTTCTTCTGAGTTATCTTCTAAACTATAAGTAGTATTATTTTTTAAATATGTTGTTTTATTAAATACCGGAACTTTTTTCATTAATGTGTTTATGTATTTAAAGTATGGAGAGATTTCTAAATCCATATTATTTATTACGTAGTTACCTAAATAGTTTAAGTTTATGTATTCTAAGTTATCTAATTCTATATCATAGTTTGAAAGTATTACTGATTTTGTTGTGTATTTTCTAAGTTCATTTAAACTAGCATTTTCTGTATTAAAGTAACTTGATTTAAATAAAATGTTTTCTCCTTTTTTGTTTATTAAATATGGTAAATGGTCTCCAAAGAAAACTATTATTGTAGGAGTATCTAACTCACATATTTTTTGATAAAGCATTCCTAACGTTTTATCTGCATCATATATTCCTTGTGCTAGAGATAGAAGCATACCTGTTTCTTCTTTTGTATAATTTGAAGCAATTACTGATACTTCATAGTCACTTTTTTTGAATTTGTTAGCTGGATATGGAAAATGGTTTTCTGCAGAGTCAGCCATTATAAATTTATAGTCGTTTTCAGTTGGTGTAATAAGTTCCTCATATATGTCGTTTATTAATGATTCATCTGAATAGTAAATCCCTTTCTTTTTACCAGTCAAGTCTTCTTGATATTTTAGTCTAGAAGTATTAAATAATTTGTAGACTTCTTCGGAATGATATAAGTCTCTACCCCAAGGAGCAAGATATGTTGTTGTATAGTTATTTTTATTTAGTTCTTTTATTATGTTAGGGCTGTTAATGTTACTATTTTGCAAGAAGTAACTATCAAATGGATTATAACCGCTTGGCCAGATAGATAAAGTACTAGAGGTAAGTATTTCAAATTCACTTAAAACGCTCATTCCTCCATAGGTTTCTACTAATGTATTTAAAGTTATACTATTTTTGTTATCTTTTAAACTATTAATAAATGGTGTTAAGGGTTTATCAAATTTTATTTCTTTGATGTTTTCAAGATCAAAGAATGTTTCTGACAATAAAAATATAATATTTGCTTTTTCCCATTTCTTTGTGTTAGTTTCATTATATTTTAAATCATCGTTGTTTTTATAGTCATCAGGTTTTAGAAGTTTGTTACTATATTCTTGAAGTAACATACCTTCATAGAAACCATAGTCTGTGTATATTTCTGTTATTTTTTTTGCCGATAAAGTGTTTTTGTTAATTAAGTACATATATTTAGTAATAAATTTAGGACACTTTATTAATAGAATAGATGTCAATATAATTATTATTAAACTTAGTAATGTGCTTATTATTCTTTTTTTAATATTTAGTTTTTTTAATGTAAATTGTTTTGATAATTTTAAATATAATATAAATAAAATAGTTAGTATTAAAGATTTTAGAATAGTTATAAATATCCATGAACCTATATTGGAAGTAGATGAAGTCATCATACTGATACTTGAAGGGTTTAGATAGTTTATATCACTTAGTATTACTGGTGAAGACATTATAGTGTATTTTATGTCATTTACTATTAACAATATTAAAGTTATTACATAGATTATTATTTTTGATATAGTTATGTTATTTGTAAGTACTTTAAAAAAGTATGTAAGTAAACTTAGTATGAGTGTAAACATTATTAATACTAGAGGATACTTGAAAACATTAAAACTGTTTTTTAAACATTCTAAATTGAAACCAAATACTTTTATTCCAAAAAATAGTGTTCCAAAATACAATATAAATATTGAAAATAATATGTAATTTATTGTGTATTTGTTATATAAAACTTTTTTAATTATAGAAATTATTTTTTTCTTTTTAGGTAACTCTATAATTTCTTCATTGTTCTCTACAAGTTCTTCTTTTTTATTTTCAACTTCAATATTTTTTATAGTTTTTGTTGTTTTTTTCTTAGGTGTAGTTTTTGATACTTTATTTGTTTTTGTTTTATTTTCTTTTGGTTTATTAGTTTGTTTTTTTACTACTTTTTTTTGAATATTAGATTTTTTATTTGTAGGTTTCTTAATTTCTTTTTGTGTTGTTTTCTTAGTTTTGCTTGTATCTTTATTTGTCTTTACATTTTCTTTTTTAGTGTTTTTTTTTGTTTCTTCTTTTTTCATAATTCATTCCTTTTTTAAAAAACATATTATTTATTTAATATGCTTTTTTAATAAACTTTCATTTTGTTTAGTCCATTTATTTTTAAAGTATTCTCTTTTTTCTATAAATAAACTATTATGGTCTAATAGTCCTCCATCTGTTGTTTGATGTGGTAAATGTATTATTCCTAAATATGGGCAGTATACTATTTCTTTATTAACATTTCTTACTTTTAAAGAAAGATCTGTGTCTTCATAGCAAGTTGGGTCGTATTTTTCATCAAATCCTTCAATTTGGTCAAATAATTTTCTTGTTAAAAGCATTCCTCCTGAACCTAAATAACTTATATCTTTTCTTCCTAACTTGTTTGCAGGCATATATTTATGTGGAAAACTGTCAACTACATGATATGCATAACCTTCTTTGTTAAAAAATCCTGCTGCCCATCCGATTAGTCCTACATTCTTGTCAGTTTTTAATATATTTTCATATGGTTCTAACCAATATTTATTAGTAACCCATTGGTCACTATCTAAAAACATAATATATTCTTTTGTACTTAATGTTACACCTAAGTTTCTTCCGCTTGAGCATCCGTTTTTTGTGTTTTGAATTATTTTTATTTTATCACTATATTTTTCTTTTAATATTTCGTATGATCCATCAGTACTTCCATTATCTACTACTATTAATTCATAGTTATAGAGTTCATTATATTTTATTAATGAGTTAAGAGATTTAAATATTATGTTCTTGTTGTTATAGTTTAATATTATAATTGATAATTTGTCACTAAGTATTGAGTTATTTTTTTCTTTGTAAATGTTATTAATGATTTCTGTGACACGAGAGTGCCAACTATTGTTATCAATAAAATTATCTGCATCAAATTTATTTACTTCGTAATTTTTTTCAACTATGTTAATCCATTCTTCAGAAGTGTTTCCACAGTAAAGGTTAGGATAGCCTTTTATATCAGGAAGTGTTGTTGACAATACTTTTGTGTACATAGAGATGTATTCAAATATTTTTAGAGGCGAAACAAAGTCACCTATTTCACCTGTTTTAAAGGGTATTAGTGAATAGTCTGTGTATTTTAAGTAATTGGGTAATTCTATTTGTTTTTTTAATCCTAAAAAGTGAATGTTTTTTGGTAGTGTACTTATTAATTCAGTTAAGTTTTTGTAGTCACCGATTATGTTAATACTATAGTTTTCATTATGAAGTGCAAGTTTCTTTATTAAATCCCAATCAAACCAGCTTCCCCATAAAGACCCATAATAAAGAAAAGTTTTTTCTCCAGTTATCATGTCTTTTGGTTTAGGTAATTCTTTTAAACCACAGAATAATTCTTCATCTACTGCATTCGGTAAATATACTGCTAATTTATTTTCAATATTATATTTTTTTAGGTAAGTATTTAATTGTTCAACTAATGGTTTTGCTGTTCCTACTAGTAAATCACTATTTTTAAGTAAACTAATTAACATAGACTCGTTAAAGACATCGTTACCAAGTGATGTTTCCCAGTTGTCTATATTTTCATAAACTATTTTACATTTATTACTAATAGCAATATTTAGTATATCTTTAAATCTAAGTGATGGTGCTTCAAATATGAATAAGTCGTTATTTTTTACAATGTTTTTAACTTCTAAAATGGTTTTATCATTTATAAACATATGAGAAGACAATGGCATTTCTAGGTTAAATTTTTTACTTTCTGAAGATTTGTATCCATATAGGTAAATTACATTATATCCCATTTTGTTAAATGTTTTTGCAAGTTGTGAGCATCTTTGACCGCCTCCAATATCATAGTAAGGTATACTTGCGACTATAAATACATTTGGTAGTATTTTTGAGTAACTATATGTGTTTTCATCTTTAGTGTTTTCTATTTTAGTGAAATCTAAAGATGTTCTTTTTTTCATTTTTATTCTAAAAATTAATGTTTCATATAACCATTTAATTGTTTTGATTAATCCTTTTTCTTTTATTGATGTTATTATTTTATTTAGTTTTGACATGTTTTCCTCCATTCATTTTTACTAGAAATATTATACCAAATATTAGTGATAAAGACTATATTATTTTGTATTTTTATACCAAGAAATTATAGAACTTACTATTCTTTCACTAGCATGCCCATCTCCATATGGATTAGATGCATGACTCATATTATCGTACTCTTTTTTGTCTGTTAATAATTTTTTAGTTTCAGTGTATATTGTTTCTTCATTTGTTCCAACTAATTTTAAAGTACCAGCTTTTATACCTCAGGTCTTTCTGTGGTGTCTCTTAAAACAAGTACTGGTTTACCTAAACTTGGTGCTTCTTCTTGGATACCACCTGAGTCTGTTAAAATTATGTAAGACTTGTTTTGAAAGTTATGAAAATCAAATACTTCTAATGGTTCAATTAATTTAACTTTGTCACATCCATTAAATATCTCATTAGCAATGTTTCTAACAAGCGGATTTAAATGTATTGGATAAATAACTTTAACGTCATCAAACTCATCTACTATTCTTCTTATTGCTTTAAATATATGACGCATAGGATCCCCTAGATTTTCTCTTCTGTGAGCAGTTAGAAGAATCATCCTTTCACCTGGTTTTATCCATTCCAATTCTTTATGAGTATAATTTTCTTTAACTGTAGTAGACATAGCATCAATTGCTGTATTACCTGTTATATATATCTTATCTTCAGAAATATTTTGTTTAAGTAAGTTCTCTTTACTTATTTTGGTAGGAGCAAAATATAAATCAGTCATAGAGTCTACCATTTGTCTATTCATTTCTTCAGGAAATGGACTATATTTATCATAAGTTCTTAATCCTGCTTCTACATGGCCAATAGAAACCTGATTATAAAATGCGGCTAATGCACCAGCAAATGTTGTTGTAGTATCACCGTGTACTAAAACTATATCAGGTTTAACTTCTTTTATTACTTCTTCTAAACCTAATAGGGCTCGGGAAGTTATTTCACTTAATGTTTGGCCTTGTTTCATAATGTTTAAATCATAATCTGGTTTAATATCAAATGTTTTTAAAACTTGATCTAGCATTTCTCTGTGTTGTGCAGTTACACAAACTATGCTTTCAATTTCTTTTCTCTTTTCTAATTCTTTAACAAGAGGAGCCATTTTAATTGCTTCTGGTCTTGTTCCAAATATACTCATTACTTTTATCATTTGTTATCACTTCTTTCTTTTTATCCAAAAAGGCATCTATTTTAATACTTTAACACCTTATTTTTTTTATTATACTTATGATTTAATTATACTATAAAATTGTTTTGAAGTCATTATAACTTATTATTTTTTTAAATCATTAAGTATTCATTTTTAAACATTTACTATAATTTTCGTAGTTAAAATATTAATCAAATTAAGATTATTTATAAAAACTCATAAAAAAGATATCTTTAATGTATACAAGAAATATGTTAGGAATTTAAAAAGTTAAGATATAAAAAAACTTACACTGTTTTAAATGCAAGTTTTTGTTATTTTTGTTATTTTAATTTATATGCTTTTTTGTAAGTACCATCTTTTATATTATTTATCCAGTTTTCGTTTTCTACATACCAATTTATTGTTTCTGTCATTCCATCTTCAAAGTTATATGTTCTGTTCCAATTAAGAGAAGTTTCTACTTTTGTTGAATCAATTGCATATCTTCTATCATGACCCGGTCTATCACTTACAAATGTTATTAGTTCTTCACTTTTTTGTAGTTGTTTTAAAATTGTTTTTACAACTTCTAAATTTGTTCTTTCAGAGTGTCCACCTAAATTATATACTTCTCCAATTTTACCTTTTCTTAATATTAAATCTACTCCAATGTTGTGGTCATGTACATGAATCCAGTCTCTTACGTTTTCTCCTGTTCCATATACAGGTATTTTTTGATCATTTAATGCTTTTGAAATAACTACTGGTATTAACTTTTCTGGAAATTGATATGGTCCATAGTTATTAGAACATCTACTAATTGTTGCAGGTAAGTTAAATGTTCTAATGTAAGCCATTACTAGTAAATCTGCTGATGCTTTAGAAGCAGAATAAGGGCTTGATGTGTGAATAGGAGTAAGTTCAGTGAAAAGTAAGTCTTTTCTATCAAGTGGTAAGTCTCCATAAACTTCATCTGTTGATACTTGGTGATATCTTCCTACGTTATATTTTAGTGATGCATCCATAAGTACTTGTGTTCCAATTATATTTGTTGTTAAAAATATTTTTGGATTTTTAATTGAGTTATCAACGTGAGATTCTGCTGCAAAATTAATTACATTATCAAATTTTTCTTGTTCAAAAAGTTTGAATACATTTTCTCTATCTGTGATATCCATTTTAATAAATTTAAAGTTTTCTTTGTTTATAATTGGTAATAAGTTTTCATAATTACCTGCATATGTTAGAGCGTCAATACACACAAATTCTTCGTTAGGATATTTATTTACTACATAATGTAAATAGTTACTTCCAATAAATCCTGCTCCTCCAGTTATAAGTGTTTTCATTACATCCTTCCTTTCTTTAATGATAGTAAGTATTTACCATAATCAGTTTGTTTTAGTTCGTTACCTAGTTCTTCTAATTGTTCATCATTAATGAATCCTCTACGCCATGCTATTTCTTCTAAGCAAGCAATATATAATCCTTGCATTTCTTGTATTTCTTCAATAAAACTAGATGCTTTTAACATATTTTCAGGTGTTCCTGTGTCTAACCAAGCTATTCCACGATTCATTAGTTGCACTTTTAATTCTTTTAGTCTTAGATATTCATTGTTTACTGATGTTATTTCAAGTTCTCCTCTTTTTGATGGAATTACATTTTTTGCAATATCTATAACTTTGTTATCATAAAAGTATAGTCCTGGAACTGCAAAGTTTGATTTTGGAACAAGTGGTTTTTCTTCAATTGATAATACATTCATGTCTTTATCAAATTCTACTACACCAAATGCTTTTGGATTTTTAACTGGAAAACCAAATATAGTAGCACCTGTTTTAGTGTTTACTGCTTGTTTTAATATGTCAGTCATTCCTTGTCCATAGAATACATTGTCTCCTAAAATTAGACATACATTATCATTTTTAATAAAGTTCTCTCCTAATATAAATGCTTCTGCTAGTCCTCTAGGTTCTTTTTGTACTTGATAAGATATATTTAAACCAAGTTTTGAACCATCTTTTAGTAATTCTTCATACATTGGTAAATCTTTTGGTGTTGAAATTATCAATATGTCTCTTATGTTTGCAAGCATTAGTATTGATAATGGGTAATATATCATTGGTTTATCATATAATGGTAGTAATTGTTTTGACACTACCTTTGTCATTGGGTAAAGTCTTGTTCCTTTCCCTCCTGCTAAAATTATTCCTTTCATAAAATCTTGCCTCCATTCGTTTATTTATTATACACGTTTTAGCTATTAATGTCTAGGTTTAATATAATTAAATAGATTACTAGAATCTACACCTTGACTTTGATATAAAGCTAAAAATAAAATTATACATATCAATACAAAAGCAAATGTTTCAAAAACAACATAATTTACATTTCCTTTGTTCTTTTTATTTTTTAATTTATTAATAATGTTTGGAATTATAGGAGATAATACTAAGCTAGCAATAAATAGTGTTCTCAAAGCCAAAAAATATCTAGCTTCAACATGTCCAAAACTTGCTATTAGACTTGGAAATAAAAATGTTAAAAAAATGCATGTATTTAATCCAAAATAACTTTTTATTTTTTTTGCATGTTCACGTACATAGTTATAAGTTAAATAAATACTTATAGCCATAAAACAAATTGTATATAATGGGTATGGATTATTTATTGGGTGAGTACTAAATGGGTCGTTCATCAGTCCCAAAAATAGTCTTTCAGTCCATTTTACTATAAACTCCACTGGCTTATGTAAGAATGTTTTAAAATATATATCTGGAGTAAAATAATCAGCTCCACTTTTTACCACCGACATAGCTTCATCACCCAAGTTTGCGACTATCGACATACTTAAATTATCTGGAAGTTCTGCTGGAAAATTAATCACAAGCATATTTGCTGATAAACCATGAATTAACCATTGTGTTCCTGTTGGAATATATTTTCCATTTTTTCGTCCGTCTTCAACTACAACATTTTCGTAAATCTTATCTGGAATTTTTATAATAGTATATCCAATGCTAAATATAATTAAAGTGGTTGCTAAAATTTTAAAATTATTTTTATTACTTTTTATTATAAAATATATAAAATATGTTATTAATATTAAAGCTGATATTGAATATTGTCCACTTAAACCACTACAAATTCCAAGCATAATTCCCAAAATTAATGGTCGATATTTTTTGTGTGATTTATCATCTTTTATTTTAAATAATTGATTAATACTTAAAACTAGTATTAATAAACTCCAGAAGTCCACACTTAGGAAGATAAAGACATAAAATTCCAAAATCCAATAAACTATTGAAAATAAATATATTTGATATATTTTCACTTCATAATTAAATAATTTTTTTATTAGGAATGGTACTCCAATAGTGGCTAAATAAGCAAATGATAATGCATGCATCATTTTTAAAATTAGAAATGTTGAAATTCCAAATAATTCTCCAACATAATAACTAATTATTCCGGGTACAAATGCATATAATCCTTTATACATCACATATGAATAGTATTTTTCATTACTAAAAAATGTTTCAATTACTTTCCATGTTTCTTTTGCGTCCAATCCCTGTAATAAATCATAATAATATATAAAACAAAATGAAATTATTGTAGTTATTGTAAACATAAAATATTTTGAATTTAAAATTGTTTTAACTGTTTTCATATTTCTCCTTTTTTATACAGAATATACAATTATTCCTATGATAATAATTATTATACCTATTACTTGTTTTTTACTAATTTTTTCTTTAAGAAATAATTTGCTTAAAATTATTACAAATATAAAACTAAGAGACTGTAATATTTGCCCTAATGATAAAGTTACTCCTTTATAACCAATTAGAGTAAAAAATGTTGATATTATCATTAATGTATAGCCACAAATTGTGTACTTATTAATATAAATATTTCCCTGACAAGCGCCTTTTTTTAAAATTATTTGACTAAAACTTGCTATTAAAATTGACATAATAAACAATCCAATATATTTAATCATGCTTCTCACCTACTAAAATTTCTGCTACACCTAAAGCGGTTATAATTGCACCAATTATCATATTAATTGTTACTTTTTCATTAAACAATAGTATTCCGAAAATCATTCCCCAGATAATAGTAGTTGCTTTAAAAAAATAAACCTTTGATAAAGCAAATTTATTTAATAATTTTTGCCAAGCGATTGAAAAAAATCCCAAAGTTAATATAGATAGTCCAAAAAATACTAATTTATAAAATATATTATTTTGAAGAGATGCAAACTTCATAAATACACTTGATAAAGAGAAAAATAAATATATAATTACAGCGAATAATACTGATTTTATTTTCATTTTGTTAACCTATCAAATAGTTTATCCGAAACTTCGAATATGTAATTTATTTCTTCTTCAGTTAAATCATAATACATAGGCATTCTTATTAATCTATTAGAGTATTCTTCTGTTAATGGTAAATCACCTTTTTTGTATCCAAAGCCTTCTCCTACTTTTGACAAATGTAGGGGAATATAATGAAATGGTGTTTCTATTCCATTTTCTTTATAAAAATTTATGGCTTCATCGCGTGTCTCTGAATCTTTGAAAATTAAGTAATACATATGTGCGTTATTTGTAGCATATTCAGGAATATATGGCCTAGTAACTAAACCACCTTGCTCAAACTTTTCAAAATATTTATTGTATTTATTCCAAATGCTTATTCTTTTTTCTTGTATTTCTTTAATTCTTTCTAATTGACCAAATAAAACCGCAGACAATAAATCTGATGGCAAAAATGATGATCCAGGAACTTGCCATGTATACTTATCAACAAATCCCTTGAAAAATTGTTTTCTATTTGTTCCTTTTTCTCTTACCATTTCTGCTAAAATGAATTTTTCGGGATTTTTCACTATTAATAATCCACCTTCACCCATACCAACATTTTTTGTTTCATGAAAACTATACGAACCATAATCACCAATTGTCCCTAATAATTTGCCATTATAATATGAATCAATTGCTTGAGCAGCATCTTCTATCAATAATAAATTGTATTTTTGACAAATTTCTTCAATTTTATTCATTTCACAAGCCACTCCAGCATAGTGAACTACTACTATTGCTTTAGTTTTTTTTGTGATTTTCTCTTCGATTTTATTAGCATCAATATTCATAGTTCTTGGATCTATATCAACAAATACTGGCTTCGCACCTCTTAATACAAATGCATTAGCAGTTGAAACAAAAGTAAATGATGGTAAAATTATTTCATCACCAGTTTTGATATTAGACACTATTGCTGACATATCTAGAGCTGATGAACATGATGTTGTTAATAAAATTGGCAAATTATATAATTCTTTAAATTTTTCTTCTACAAGTTTTGTGTATTTATTATCCCCACAAAGTCTTCTACTTTCTAAACAATCTAAAACATATTTTTTTTCTAAATCAGTTATTGTCATCCTATTAAATGGTATTTTCATTTTCATTACCTTCTTTCTTATTTTTAATTGTTCTTATAATATATAAAGGTCTCTCCTTTACTTGCATGAATATATTTCCCACGTAAAGTCCTACTATTCCTACTACAAATGTGATTATGCCACCCATTAAGCATATTGCTGCGATAATGCTTGGCCAGCCTAACACAAAATCAGTACAAAAATGCATAATTATTAAACATATAATTCCAATAAATGATAATATTGACATTATCAATCCAAAACTAACAATTATTTTTAAAAATTTATCTGATTGTGATAACAAAATATCTAAAGCCATTTTAATTCTCTTTTTGAAATTATATGAGGACTTGCCTTCTTTTCTTTTGTCATGTTCTACTTCAATCGATGTTTGCTTAAAACCCATCCATTGCAAATACATTACAAATGCTCTGTGTTCCTCTCGCATTTTACAATAATTATTAATAACATTTCTTGTACTAATACTAAAATTGCATAATTCCGGATCATACTTTTGACCAATAGCTGAACTATATACTTTGTAAAACATTTTTGAAACAAAAATTTTTAAAAAGCCATCTTTTCTTTCTTTTCTTTTAGCTAAAACTATATCATATCCTTCATTAATTTTTTTATATAAGTTTATTATTTCTTCCGGTTTATCTTGTAAATCGCAATCCATTACTACAACATAATCTCCCGTTGAATAATCTAATCCCGCTAAAATTGCTTTCATTTGACCAAAATTTCTCGATAGTTCTATACCTATTACATTTTTATCTTTATCTGTTATTTGCTCAATTATTTCCCATGAATTTTGAGGACAATTATCATTTACTAGTATTATTTCGTATTTGTTTGTTATTTGTTCTAAACTTTTTACTAATCTTTCATATAGTTCAATTAATGCACCTTTACAGCCATATATTGGAATAACCACTGACACTTTTTTGTTATTCATTAAATAACACACTCCTTACATCTTGGAGCACATTTTTGTCTTTAATATCAAAAATATAATACCCAAATCTACTTGAACTATCTACCACCTCATGATTAAAGTTTTCATCAATCATACTTGAATTATAAATTCCCGGATATTTATTTAAAATCAACTTAACATTTTCTAAGTCTTTTCTGTCAAAAATGAACTTTATCAAAGCAAAATGTGGTTCATTCTTTATTTCTAAATCTGGTTCTTTTCCTAATGCAACATCCAAAGTCATTTTTAAAAAGTCATAACCAGTTGAAATTTCAACAAGATGCGACCCAATACAGTCTCCACCCATTCTAGCTCCAATTTCAATTATATTTATGGAATCGTCTTCACCAACTTTAAATTCAACATGTGAAGCACTATTCTTAATATGTAGTGCATCTAAAGCCTTGGGAATTATTTCAAAAATATTATTTTTTATGTTTTCAGGTAATTCAGCAGGTTCAATATGTCCTGTTTCAATACAGGTAGGAAATCCAGTAGTAAATTTTCTTGTAATTGCTAATATTGTATGTTTTCCTTTAAAAGAAATACTTTCACAACTATATTCATTTTTTCCTTCAATTACCTCTTCAACAATTGCACATTTTTCAAACGAAGAGTCACATGCTTTTAATATAGAATTTTTTAATTCTTCTTTTGTGTGAACTAAAGCTATTGATCTGCTTCCTGATCTATCAGTAGGTTTTACAATTAATGGGAATTTATTAATAGTAACTTCATCAACATTTTTTACTCTTTCAAATCTAGGAACTTTTATATTAGCTTTTTCAAATGCTTTTCTCATTTCAAATTTATTTGTACAAATTAATGAATAATCTGGATCATTACAATTTAGCCCTAAAGCATCTGCAACATAATTAACCGTGATTATAGCCAAATCTGAACCAATAGAGGTAATAGCATCTGGTTTTATTTTTTTACATTCTTCTAATATTTTTTCTTTTTCAACAATACTGATTGGATAAAAATAGTCTGCTGTTTTTTCTCCAATATCGCCTGATGCCCATGCGAAAACATGTGTTTCGTATCCTAAACTTTTAGCTTTTTCAATTAATGGATTTTGAAATTCATTAGCTCCTATTATTACAACTCTTTTCATAATTTTTTCCTTTTTATAAATTTATTCATTTGCATTTCTTTTTTGTAATCTTCTAAATATGCTATATAATCATATTCTGGAATATATCCTAAATCTTCTTTTGCGTTTTCAATATCCATTACAAAGTTATCACAATCTTTCTTTTCAGGACAATAAATAATTTTAGAGGGATTATCTTTTGGAGAAAAAACTTTTATTATTCCTTCAATTTGTTCTTGCATTGTAGTTTTTATTCCCGTGCCAGCATTATATATTCCCGTTTTTTTGTTGGTAAATAGTGATTTAAAAATCAATTGACATAAATCTTTAACATAAATTATGTCTTTCCCCAAATTTGGATTCCCCCATAATTCAATATCTTCACCCTTTATTGCTTTATCTATTATATATCTATATGATATTTTTGTTTTTATACCATTTACATAGTAATAAATATCTGGGCTATATAAATATATATTTGGTAATCTAAAAATAAAATTCTTAATACCATACTCTTGATGATAATGTTCAATTAAATCCACTGCAGCGCTTTTAGTAATGGCATATACGGCATGATCACCGGTCATAATTATTTTTCTCGATAAGTAAGGTCGCAATGGTAAATTTTCTTTTAAATATCCATTTAAATCTGCCCATGTTTGAGTATAAATTATTCTATCAATATTATAATTTTTACAATAATTCAAAATGTTTAATGTTCCTTTTATATTTACATCAATATAATCTTCATCGGTTATACTGCTTGAATATGCAGGCAAAACTCCAGCAAAGTCTACAACTGCATGTACATTATCGGTTGGTAATTTATTAAAATCACTTTTATTTATTATATTTAACTGATAATAAGTTCCTTTATAAAAATCATACGGATATTCTTTTTTAGTTCCAGTCGCAACTATTTCAAATTTTGTTAAATCTAAATGACTCATTAAATAGTCAATGAAATACATTCCTAGGTTTCCAGCAGCACCTATTACAATTATTTTTTTCTTCATATTTTTCCCTTTATCTTTTTAAGCTTTTCTTTAGTCCATAACCATTTATAGTGTTTATTACTTTATCAACTTGTTCTTCAGTCATTCCATAGAACATAGGAATTGATACTACTTCTTTTGCAAATTGTTCTGCAAGTGGGTAAATTTCAGAACTTCTTTCACTATAAGCAGGTTGCTTATGTATTGCTGTTGGATAATGTATAAGTGTATCTATTTCATTATTTTCCATATATTTACGGAAGTCTTCTCTATCTTTTACTCTTAGTACAAATAAGTGCCAGATGTGTTCATTGTATTCACTTATTTTAGGTAATACTACATCTTTATTATTTATTTCATTTAAGTATCTTTTAGCAACTTCACGTCTAAAATCATTCCATTTATCTAATTCTTTTAATTTAACATCAAGTATAGCACATTGAATTTCGTCTAGTCTGCTATTATTTCCTTTAAATAAGTGAACGTATTTTTTTAGTGAACCATAATTTGCTAATGCTCTTACTTTGGTTGCTAGTTCTTCATCGTTTGTGACAACACATCCACCATCACCCATACAGCCTAAGTTTTTTCCTGGGTAGAAACTGAATTCTGCAATGTCACCTAGTGAACCAGCTTTTCTTCCTTTGTAGGTTGCACCTACTGCTTGTGCTGCATCTTCTAATACTTTTAAATTATATTTTTTTGCAATTTCATTTATTTTATCCATGTCTGCACATTGTCCATATAAGTGAACTGGTAATATTGCTTTTGTTTTTGGCGTTATAGCACTCTCTATTTTTTCTGGATTTATGTTGTAGTTAGTTTCATCTGGCTCTACAAATATAGGTTTTGCTCCTACATATGTTACAGCAAGCGCTGTTGCTATATATGTATGAGAAGGAATTATTACTTCATCACCTTCACCTACACCAAGTGCTTTTAGAGATAGCATAAGCCCATCTAGTCCATTACCTACACCTACACAATATTTTACTCCACAATATTCTGCAAAGTCTTTTTCAAATTTAGAACTTTGTGGTCCATGTATAAAGTAATTACTGTCTATCACATCATTAACCGCTTTTTTTATTTCTTTTTCTAGTTCATTATGCATTGGTTTAAAATCTGCAAATGGCACATTCATAATTATAACCTCCCTGCTGTGCAATTGGTAACTATTCTCGTTACCTATAACTACATTTTTATTTTACCCTATTTTAATAGTTTTTGCAATTTATTTTTTAAATTATTATTCATTTTTTTAATATATTATTCATTTTTTTATGATTAGTTATGATAATGTCTTAAGTATTAGTATTTGATTATGTCTTAAATATGCAGTAATATAATTACTTGAACTGAGAAAAATAAGAAAGGTAAAATTAAGAATGAACGAATTATTAATATGTGAAAAATTAAAAAAATAAGTTGATCACAATATTAACAAAAAACGTAATGCACATAACTTACTATATCAAAGAGATAAATTACCGTCTAATTCTTATATATAAGGGGTGTAACTAATATAATTTTATCTATGAAAACCGAAGACATGTGCTCAAAAGAGTGCTAGATAAGATATTCTCCGAAAATATTTCACCACTTAATAGAACTTAATACTATGATTTTAATCTTAACTAATACAAAAACGGGAATCATTTTCCCGTTTTTCTTTACATTTTTTTAATATATTTTCAAAAAAACATTTACAATAATTTATTATTTTTATTAGTATCTATGTTATCAATGTTTATACTTTTTAAAAACCTTGATATAGCATGTAAATTTTTGTTTTTATCGTTATAACCATATCTGCAAGTACTTTTACATCAAATATATCATCATTTTCTTTTAATAATTTATAGAATGTTTCATAATTATTGAAGAAAAAGTCATTTATTAATATAGCTATTTTTATTTTCATATTTTCTTCTGCTAATTATTATATGTTTTTTTATATTCTTCTTTATATTCATCATAGTCTTTTAAGTAGTCATTTTCATCATACTCCTTGGATGCTAATACTAAAAGTGTAGTGTTTTCGTCAAAGTCATACATTTCTCTCCATATGTATGGTCCTATATAAAGTGCAATGGATGGTTCAGATAAACAATATATTTCTTCTTCAAAAGGAGTTTTTGTTCTTATTTTAACTGAACCACCTAGAGAAATTAATATTTGTTCTAGGTCTCTATGTGAATGAAAACCCCTTTCTAAGTTATTAGGTACTCCATAAATATAATATATTCTTTTTATTTCAAATGGTAAGTTTTTAGGGAATTCTATTGGAATTAAATTTCCTCTTTCATCTGTATATTTTTTTAAGTTTACAAGTTTAACGTTTTTCATAATATTACCTTTCTAGTTTCTTTTGCCATGGATAGCCTCTGTTTTCTGTTAAATAGTCTTTCCACGGATATAAAAGTTCCCCATTTTTATCTTTTATTTCTTCTATTTTCTTTTTAAATGTTGCAGGTCTCCCCATTACGAAATCGCCTTCTGAAACATTTTTTGTTACTAAGGAACCTGCAGCTACAAAGGAATTTTTTCCTATTATATTTCCAGGTAGAATAGTTGTGTTTGCTCCGACAATAGCATATTCTTTTATTGTACATCCTTCTAGTTTATCGTGAGGTGGGTACATATCATTTGTTATTAGAACGTAAGGAAATAACCATACATAATCTTCTATTTTTGTAAACATACCAATATGTACGTTTGAATGCATTCTTACAAAGTTTCCTATTTCTACTCTTCCTTGAATATCACTAAGTGTTCCAACCGAGCAATTATTTCCTATTTTTGACTTTTCTCTAATTGTTACATGGTGTCCTGTTTGAAAATTATTACCTATTATGTTATTTTCATATATTACCGTATGACTTCTTATTATTGAATTTTTACCTATAATAGTTTTTTCGAATCTATGGTTTTCTTGATCAATATAAAAGTTCATTGTTGGTGAACCTATTATTGAATAAGGTCCTATATATGTGTTATCCTCTATTACAACATTAGGGTATATTATAGCGAAATCATCAATTATACAATTTTTTCCAATTACAGCATTTTCACTTACTACTGCTGTATTTTTAATCGTTGTTTTGTTTTCCATTTTTTAGTCTCCTTTTAATTGTTTTTAATATTTTAATTGATATGTATGCGAGAATAAGGGAACTTATATGAATTAAAACATAAATGTATTTTAGATTAAATAGCCAAGTAATTATTAAGTCTATTAATGTTGTAAATATTAAAATATATATTAGTGTATGAAATAGTTGTGTATGCATATATGTTTTTATTTTATTTATAAACATATACATTTTCAATTTAGGGTTCTTTTTTAGAAAGTCTTTTACTACATTATTTTTATCTTTTATTTCAGGGTTTTGTTTTGAAAAGTATTCTACATGTAATTTGTATTTATAGTATAAATCAGCTTTCTTTTTTATATTCATTTCACCAATGTTTGGAAATACTAAGTCTTCATAAATTGTAAGTATGTCTTTTTGGTATTGTTTTACATGAGGAGGAAGGTCCTTGTTTTCGTAGTGACTAACTCCTCCAGTTCTATGTAAAAAAGCATTGAAATTACTATAGAATACTCTATAGCCATTTAATGTTAAAAGCAAGTAGTAACTCCAGTCTTCAACTAGTTTATATTTTTCACTAAAGTAACCTAATTCATCAAATACTTTTTTATCATAAGCAGTAGCACCTGATCCATATATGCATGTGTTACATAACTCATAAAATTGTTCAATTACTGGTTCTTTATTTAGTTTTAAAGCATATTTTGTTGGAACATATTTTTCATTGATTTTATCAAGTGTAGTTCCACACATAAAGCACTGAGCAGTTACTACTTTTTCTCCACTTTTATTAAATGCTTTTACAAAGTTACTTATAACATTTTTATCATATAAAGCATCATCTGCAGCAAAGAACTGAATGTATTCTCCGGTAGAGGCTTTTATTGCATTGTTTAAGGTTTTTGTAGTACCTATATTTTTTTCATTAACTAATATTTTGAAATTTTTAATATTATTTTTTTTATGTTTTTTTATGTATTCTGTAACTTTATTTTCATCAAAATTTTTTGATGCATCATCTGTTATTAGTAATTCTATATTTGGGTAATTTTGAATAAATACTGAATCTAAAGCTTCTTCAATATATTCCATTTGATTGTAGTGTGTTAAAACTATTGTGTATAATTTCATATTCTATCTTCCTTTACTTACTTTCCATGTATTTTTTATATTCATCACAAATTTCTTTTCCACCCATTTTTATCATTTTTCCATGGTCTAGCCATACTACTTTGTCACACATTTTTTTGATTTGTTCAATTGAATGGGAAACAAATAATACAGTTGTACCTCCATTAATCATTGAAAGCATTTTTCTTTCACTTTTTGCTTGGAAAGCTATGTCTCCAACTGAAAGTATTTCATCAACTATTAGAATTTCAGGTTCTACAATTGTTGCAATTGAGAAGGCTAAGCGCGCTACCATACCTGATGAGAAGTTTTGTACTGGTACATCTAAGAAGTCTTTTAATTCTGAAAATTCAACTATTTCATTAAATTTAGAATCTATTAATTCTTTAGTGTAACCCATTACTGCACCATTTAGATAAATATTTTCTCTTGCTGTTAGTTGAGGGTCAAAACCTGCTCCTAGTTCTATCATTGGACAGATGTTACCATAACTATCTACTCTACCTTTTGTGGGTTTCATAACTCCAGCAACTATCTTAAGTAGAGTTGACTTTCCAGCACCATTTGAACCAATGAAGCCGATTACTTCACCTTTTTTAACTTGAAAATTAACATCTCTAAGGGCCCAAAATTCTTCTTTCTTTTTATGCTTTTTTTCTTTATTAAACATATCAACGAATCCTTGCTTTATTGAGAAACCTTTTTCGATACCTAAGTTAAATCTCATTGATACGTTTATAACATTAATCATTATATCTTCCATGTTAACCTCCTTTATACATAATATATAAATTTATCTTGTTTTTTCTTAAATAGAATCATGCCAATTAAAAGGGTTACTACACCTGATACAGCACAACCTAGGAATTGTCCAATTGTAGGAATATTACCATAAAGTATTATTGTTCTTGCAAAATTTATTATTTGATACATTGGGTTTAGTTTCATTAAGAATTGTAATGTTGGATTTGATATTAGCTTTATATCATACATTATTGGTGTTAAGTAAGTCCATATGGTTGTTATTATTCCGTAAATGTAGAACATATCTCTTAGGAAAACTGCTATTGTTGATAATATGAAACCCATACCTAATGTGAACATGAATAAGCAAATAAAAGAGTATGGAAGTAACAAGTGTCCCCAGTTAAGTCCTGTACCAGTTAGTATTATTACTGCATATAAAGGAATTAGTGTTAATAAGAAGTTTATTCCTACAAATATGCATTTAGAAAGTGGGAATATATATTTTGGCATGTATACTTTGTTAATAAGAGAGAAGTTTGCTACTACGCTACTCATTGCTAGGTTTGAAGCTTCAGTAAAATAGTTAAAGTAAGTAAGTCCTATCATTAGGTATGCTAAATAACTTACCCCTGGGGTTGAAAACTTAAATACGTTTGAAAATACTACTGCCATTACTGCCATCATAAGTACTGGGTATAATAAACTCCATACTACTCCTAGTGCACTTCTTTTATATTTTACTTTAAAATCTCTACTTACTAATTGTTCTAATAGAAATTTATATTTTTTTATACTATATATTAGATTATTGATTATTCTTTTCATCTTAGACTCCTTTAACATTTTTTATTATATCAAATATTGGAAGATAATACTAGAAAAAGACTAGTTTTAGTTATGTTTTTTTATTTTTTGTATTTAAAGAAATACCACTTATAATATTTCAGTGATATCTTTCTTTCATTTGAATATGTATTTTCCAATATAATAGTTTACAAGTGTTGTAGATATGCAAGAAATAGTTTTTGATATTATATTTGGACAGTTTAATTCTAATAATAAGTATAGTATTGATGAATCAATAAATAAGCCCATAGTTCTTGTTCCTAAGAATAAGTAAAATCTTTTTAGTTTTGATTTTTTGCTTATAAATATTGTTTTAAATACGTATTTTGAATTTGCATGGTAAGACATTAATACAGATAATATGAATGCTATACTATTTGCGATTAATGGTTCTAAATTAATAAATTTACTAAATATACAATATAATAGTATTTCTATTATACTTATTAAAACTCCAAATATACAGTATTTAATAAATTTTTCTTGTTTATTTAATATTTTTTTCATATTTTTTTCCTTTGCTTTTTTAATTATAGCATAATTTTATATATATTAAAAGAAAGACTAGAATTTAGCCTTTCTATTATAATATGCATTTAAGAATAATATGGTTAACATATATTTAAAAAGTGTACCAAGTTGTTTAAATCTTTTTGGTTCTTTAATCATTCTATATAACCATTCTAATTTAAGATTTCTATATATAAGAGGAGCCCTTAGAGTATTTTTACTAACTACATCAAATGTTCCACCAACTGGCATGATTATTTTAATATTCTTGAATTTGTTTTTGTTTTTCATTATAAATTTTTCTTGTTTAGGACTACCTAAGGCTACAAATAATATATCTGGTTTTGTTTTTATTATATCATTTACTGCTTCTTTTTCACTAATGTATCCATTTTTAAAACCTACTATTTTGATACCTTTATATTTAGTTTCTAAACCTACTTTAGTATTATAAACAGATCCTTGTTTAGCACCATATAAATATATTTTATATTTTTTCTTTACTGAAAAATGACAAATTTTTTCAAATAATTCTACTCCTGGAATAGATTTATTTATGTTACCACTTGTTAGTTTACTAGATAAAACTATTCCATTACCATCTGGTATGTTATAATTTTCTTTATTAAATTCATCTACACTTTTTATGTCTTTATAGAAATTCATTAATATTAATGGGTTTATATTATATATAATATTTTGTTTTTCACTAGACATTATTTCATCAGTTAGTTCTTCAATATTTTTTGTACTAGTTTTAAAACCTATAAAGTATTCAAAATCTTCTTTTTCTTTTTTATTCATTATTGATAAATGATAACCCATTACAAATGATAAAGGTAATATTGTACTTATTGCATTTAGAATGTTTCCAGTATAGAATGAACATATTAAGTAGTAAGTTGTGATAAATAAAAGCATTCCGTTTTCATAAGTAAAGTATTTTTCTAAGTTAAATAATGTTTTTAAGTATAAATATATTAATATTACTACATATACTCCTAAGAGCATTATTACTCCAATATAACCTACTGAATAGTACTGCATAATAAAATCATTTTCTATGTTAAATATGTTCATTATTCTGTTATAACCAATTCCATATATGTTGTCTTTATTATTATTGTTAAGTGATTTTACTCTTTTTATTATAGATGCTTCTAAGTATCTTGTATCATTTATTTTAGTTGTATTTCTACTTATATATTCTTCATAGAAATCTCTATCTTTTTCAAGTGGATAGTATTTATTATAAAATTCAGGTACTATGTTATAGTTTAATAATAATTTTTTAAATTCTTTATCACTTAGGTTAAGGGCTTCTTCAATAGTAATTGAACTTCTGTTAACTTCTCTTTCTTTAAATAATTCGTTATAGTAGGCATTTCTACTTTGAAGCGGAGAGTACTTATATAGTAATATACTCATTAACAAAAGTATTATGTGTGTTAAGATTATACTTAGTTTTATTTTACTTTCTTTTATACTTGTTAAAATGTATGCAATTAGTGAGATACCTAATATTATAAATACTGAATAAGAAGATACTCTTGTACCTAGCATAAACATACTTATTACTGAAAGTGTTAGCGTTATTGTGTTAAATATTTTTTGTTTATTTTTGATACTTAGTAATAGTACTCCAATATATAGTAAAAGTATTCCAGATATTTGATTAGTTAAATGAAAGAATCCTTTTGTAGATGCTTCTAAGAAGTTTGTATTTTTATAAAACCATTCAAATATGTTATATTTTGGATGTTGAAAATTATATGATGTGTAACCTATTTTAAATATGTTTGTAATTATTATAGAAAAAGATATTATAAATGCAGATATTTCTATTAATTTATAAAATTTATTTTTAGATATACTTAGTTTATATATTGAATAAATTATTAGTATGTTCATAGACATTTTTATGAAGTATAATAGTTCTTCATATAAGTTATAGTTTGTTTCTACTTTAAAATTAGATGTGCTAACTAAGTGAAGTATTATATAAATTAGTAATAATATAAAATAGGTTATTAATAATTTTTTTTCTTTTTTAGTAGAGTATTTTATAAATATTATTAGGAATATTAGTGATATAAAAATTATTCTTATTAGAGTTGATACTGGGTTATAAAATATATGTAGATCTAGTAATATAGATAATACATATAGAATCATAGTTATGTTAATTAATTTTTGTTTATTTAAGTTTTTCATGTTTTACTCCTACCATATTTTTATTATTGTTATTGTTATGGCAAGTATTCCTATAATTGATAACATTGCTTTTTCTCTTGTTGTTAGTTTTTTTAATTTTATTGGTGTTATGAAAAGAATACCTGTTATTAAAAGAGTTATTGGAAATATTATATTTCTATAATTTTTACCTACTAGGAATGTTATAAAGTAAACAAGTGGAATTATTATAGCACTACAAGTGATAGGCATTCCAATAAATTCTTTTCCATTACTTTTTTTAGTTGTTGATAACATGTTGAAGTAAGCTAGACGAATTACTCCTGTGATACAGAAGAAGATACTTATTATAGTTGTGTAAATGTTATTATAAGACATGTTTTTTACTATCATCATTGGTAATACTCCAAAAGCAATAGCATCATTTAATGAGTCTAATTCTATACCATATACTTCATAATCTTTAAGACTTTTAAATTTTCTAGCAACTACACCATCAAAAGCATCACATATTGCTGAAAATATAAGTGCAAATATTGCGTACATTGTTTTTCCATTACTGGCTAATATTATTCCAAATATTGCTGAAGCGGTTCCAGTCATTGTTACCCAGTCACATTTTCTATATACTCCAATTGGTTTTATTTTTTTTAACATAATTATTCCTACTTTCTTTATTCATTTTTTATTGTTATTACTCTGCAGAACACTGCAGTATTTTCTGCAGAACACTGCAGAAAATACTGCAGTGTTCTTATGGTACTATACTAATCTACTTTTTTGTCCATTTTGGTTTCGAATCAGTACCAATGTTTATAATTTTTTCTTTTTTTCTTAACTCAGTTAAAGCTGTCCTGATTTTGTTATTTTTTTTACTTTCTTCAATGGTTCCTAATAAAGGATAAAAGTAATTATTAATGTCTTTTCTACTAGTTATACCAAATTGTTCAATAAAAACCATAATTCTATTTTTTAAGATATTTGTGTCATCAATGATAGTTAAATCATTATTTTCATTAACTGGTATTTCTGTTGTGAAAATATCTGCATCTTTAAATTTTGGAATTCCTCCAGAATAAATTTGTGTATATTTGACTATATTTCTTATTCCTGTACCAAGTTCATCTGCATAGCCAATTTCTTTAAAAACTCTTGCTATTTTAGGATTCTTAGGATAAGGTGTATAATTGTTTAAATCAATATACCCTATTGTTCTTGGTTTATTTGCATTAGTGGTTATAAGTTTATCCTTTGTTATAACTAGTTCTGCGGGATATGGATTTGAATATTCCCTGTGTATTAATAAATTAGCACATACTTCTCTCGAAATCTTGTCTCTTACACTAATATTTTGATCACCTTCTAAATAGAATTTTTCATTTAAATGTTTTTTAACAAAATCCATTAATATTTCATAACTGTCTATCAAATTTGTTCTTATATCTTCTCTGTCATCATACCTATCAACATTTTCTACTTTTAAAAGCGCATTAGTTTTATAGTGAGATAAAGCAGAATAAATCGTTTCATCCTTTCCAAAAAGTAATATTCCTGCTAAATTTATTCCTTCTTTTCCTGTTTGTAAATCCCTGTCGTATAACCCAGCACTTTTTAGTAATTCCAAATCATTCATATTTCCCCATGGATGGTCGCTGTTTCTATAAAGAATTCTTTTTCTTACTTTATTTATTATTTCTTTATTCAAATCATCTAAAGTTGCATAAGGATAAATTGTATTTTCAAAATACGTCTTGTTTTTTCTTATATAAAGTTCTGAAACTAAATTCGTATTTGAGGTTATGTCATAATCTCCATCTACATTCCTATCAAATATTTTATTTTTACTTCTATGAACATCTGAACTTTCATATATGTATAAGTACATAATCGTTTTGTTATCTACTTTATATTCCTCAAGTTCCAAGTGTATAGTAGGAGTAATTATAGTAGAATTATGGCAGTTATTAGAAAAATCTTTTTTTATTTTTTTTATTATATTCTTTTCGATTCCTAGAATTTGTCCATTATCAGATACTCCTAAAAATATATGTCCTCCACATCTGTTCAACATGGCGCAAATTGTATCAAATAAATTCTTAGGCAATCCATGTTCGGCTGCTTTAAATTCAACAGAAATATTTTCTCCGTTATTAATGATTTCTTTTAAATTTAATGGTAATTCTTCCATGATAACCTCCTTTTTAATTGTTATTATACCATGTTATTTTAAATATGTAAATTAATCATAGAATGGGTTTCTTTTTAATAATTCTTTATCTACGTATGAACTACCTAACTTTTCAGTAAGAGTTTTTTCTCCACTATATAAATTAGTTCCAAAACCAAGTTTGTTTCCTTCTATTTCAAAACCTAAACTTGCTAATATTGTTGGGTATAAGTCAAAATTATTAAAGTGTCTATTCTTGTTATTTTGTTCTTTTTGTTTAGAATTTATAAATGCATTATAGATAGTTCTATTATAGTTTTTGTATCCATTATAGTAACTATTTTGCATTGTTAAATGGTCTCCTAGTACTACTATGGTTGTGTTTTTATAAAAGTCATTACTTTTAATCCAGTTAATAAAATCACTTACTCGTTTACTTGAACAAGCATATACATTAGATAAATTTGTTTCATATTTGTTTACACAGTCTTCATCTAAATAGCCATCTTTAAAATGAGTATCCATAGTAAATAAAGTAACTGCGAATGGTTTATTTGATTCACTAGATTTTAGTATTTCTTTTTTTGCTATTTCAAATAATTTTTTATCTTCTACTCCCCACCATTTTTGATAATCTTTATCTATATATTTTTTTTCTTTCATTTTATTATAGTCTATTATTTCATAATTACCATGTTCTTTGTAATACAAGTCTGTTCCTGCAAAGGATGCTGGGCTTCCTTGTATTAATTTTAAGTTATAATTATTTTCTTTTAGTATATCACCTAATGTTTTAATATTTTTTAGTGGTATATTTTTTTTAGAATAGCCTCTAAATAAGTTTATGTCTACTGGAGTAGCAGAACTTGATGAGACTAACGAACCCATTGTAAAACTTGCAACTGTTATGTTTTCTGGTCCTCCAAATTTGTCTGTATTTGAGAAGTTTGTGTTTTCTTTTAGAATAGTCTCTAACTCGGGAATTCTTGAAGTAGTAAATGTTCCTCCACTTTCTTTTGAGATTAAACTAGTTTCCATGCTTTCTAAATATATTAATATTAAATTGTTTTTTTCACTAGGTGCAGTTACTTTAACTTTGTTTGTATCTACATAATATTTTTCATATATATTAGTTTTCTTTAATTTGTAATAAATGTATTTATCAAGTTGGTAATTTTTTAATGTTAAAAGTGTACTAAATACTAATAATATTATTGTGTATTTTTTTATGAATTTTTTTAATGGTAATAGTTTAAAATATTTAATTATTAATATTGGTAATATAGTTATTACACTTGATGTTAAAAAGAAATATAAACATGTTTTTATAATTTCTATTACAGATGTTATGTTTCCTACACCTTCTTTTCCATTTGCAAAATAATATATTAATTGAAAAAAGTTTGTTTTTAATAGTACTGTTTTTACATAGTAACTAGTACTTAATAATATATTTGATAAAAATAATAATATATAATAAATAATCATAGTTTCACTTCCACTTAATATATTTTATCAAATTATAGATAAAAATAAAAGAGCATAAGCTCTTTTAGTAATTAATCTTAGAAAAAATATTAATTCAAAATGGCATAAAATCAATGTTTTATCGGAGATAATTCTTTTTTTAATTTTTTATAATTCGTATTTTGATTTATATCTTTTTCTTTCACTTGTATTTAGTTTTATGTTTGATTTATTCATTTGTTGTTTATAATTATTTATTATTTCATCTTTATTAGTATCATCAAGTTCAATGCTTCCATTCAACTCTAGTAAATGCAATCCACCATCAACTTTTCCATATGCTAAGAATAAGTATGTTTTTCCAGGAATAAGTAACTCATCTACATAATCTCCATCACTTATTAAATACAAGTCACTATCGTTATAACCACCATACATATCTAATTGCACTTTATCGATTAAATTTCCTTTTAAATTTTTAGAAATATCTACTAAATAATTACTATAAACCATAATATTTTTTTCTGGATTATAATAGCTTCCTAAGTATTTATCAACTTTTCCTACAAAAATGTAATCGACTTCTTCAACTGCTTCATTTATATTAAATGGATTAATATTAAATGTACCAGCACTATAAATAATATTTGTATTATTTTTGTTAAATGAATTATTAGTATCTACTCTATATCTTTCCTTTATGTTTTTCTCAAATATTAGAGATAATGTAATAATGATTGTTATAGTTAATAAAGTTATAATTTTCTTTTTCATATCTTCTCCTTACCTATAATAATATTACTCTTCATGTAGTTATCTTTGTATTTATATATTATCATAAACATCTTTTTTTATCAATATAACGTTTTTAAAAAAATAAAAGAGCTTAAGCTCCTTTTATGTGTATAATAATTATTTTTCGATTAAAAATGTTAATATGTTGTTTATATCTTTTTTTCCTAAAACTATATCACTTATTAAATCTATTACTTCCATTTTTACTTTTTCTTTTTTTATTAACTCTTTTATTGATTTCAGTGTGTATAAGCCTTCAACTGTTGTTGTTTTCTGATAATCATTTGCAAGAGTATACTTTCCTTCACCAAGAAGTTTTCCATATGTGAAGTTTCTACTAGAGGTACTTGTACAAGTCATTAGAATGTCACCAAATCCTGCAAAAGAAAGTATTGTTTTTTTGTTACCACCTAGTTTATCAATTAATTCTTTTATGTCATTTAATGCTTCTGTTAAAAAAAGTGCTTTAGTGGATTCGCATGTATTCATTCCATCTAATATGCCAGAAAGTATTGCCATTACATTTTTTATTGAACCACATACTTCTACTCCAATTATATCTAATGTTTCTCTTACTTTGGTTGTTTCGTTTTCTAACATTGTTTTTACTAAGTCTCTTGTTAGTAAATTTGTTGATGCTAGAGATAAACCTATTGGTGAAGAAGTAACTATATCTTTTGCAAATGTTGGTCCACTTATTACAGCAATTTTACTTGTATTTATGTTTCTTTCTACTACTTCACTCATAAATTGACATGTTTTGTTTTCTATTCCTTTTGTTGCGATTAGGATATGCATTTTTGAAGTTATGTATTTACTTATTTTTTTAGTTATTTCATCTACACTTCTTGCAGGTACTGCAATTACTACTAAAGTACTAGATTTTACTGCTTGTTTTATATTGTTAGTAAATTTTATTTCTTTTGGTATAGTAAAGTTTTCTATTCTAGGAGTTAGTCTTGTTTTTGTTAAAGAGTAAACTTCTTTTCTATTATTTGAATAACATACTACTTCATAGTTGTTTTTGTTAAATATTGTACTTAATGCTAGACCATAAGCACCTGAACCTAATATGCAAACTTTCATTATTTTTTATTCTCCTTTTTCTTAAATATTACGTTTGTTTTAAATACTAAGTATAATAATATAAACATTAATAGTATATAGAATATTATCATTTCTTTCTTTTTACCTATTGCATAGAAGATACTAACTACACTAAATATTAAATCAACTACATAAATTACTAGTATTGTTTTTCTTGTTGATAAGTGTTTTAATAGTTGATGATGTATGTGTTCTTTGTCCGCTTGTCCAATTGGTTTTTTGTTTAATGCTCTTCTTATTATTGCAAATAAAGTGTCTGTTATTGGAAGAATTAATAGTACTAATGGAATTAATAATGAAGTAAGTGTTACTGTTTTAAATCCTAATAACATGATTACACTTATCATTAGACCTAAGAAGGTACTACCAGTGTCTCCCATAAATATTTTTGCTGGTGGATAGTTAAATACTAAGAAACCTAAAGTTGCTCCTAACATAATAAATGATAATATTATGTCTAAACCATTAAATTTGTTTAGAATTAGAGCGATTACTCCAATTGTTAGGAAGTATATAGAAGATATTCCTGCACATAAGCCATCTAGTCCATCAATTAGGTTAACTGCATTTATTATTCCTACAATTATTAGTATTGTTATATATGGAGACATCCATTTAAAGTTTAATGATAAACTAAATATATCTACATGAGTTAGTTTTAGTCCTCCATAAAATACTACTATTAAGGCTACTAGTATGTGTATAACAAACTTATATCTTGCTTTTATTGGTTTAATGTCATCAAATATTCCTAATAATAGAATTAAGAATGATGCAATTAGTATTGATATCATTAATGGATTTTGATTACCAAATAATATAAAACCAAATAAGAAACTTAGAAATATTGCTATTCCACCTAGTAATGGGGTTGGTTTTTTGTGAACACTTCTTTCGTTTGGTATGTCCATTATGTTCATATTTTTTGATATTTTTATCATTAAGTGTGTTAGTATTAATGATGTTAAAAATGTTGTTAATATAATTATAAATACGTTATAACCATTTACTATAAAATTCATAAGTCACCTCATTATTAATTATACTAAAAAGTAAAGTAAAAAACTAGAGGTTTTCTCTAGTTTTCTGTTTCTTCAGTGTTTTCACTTTCTGATACGTCAGGTTTATCTGGTTCAGTTGGTTTTACTGGGTCAGGAATTACTGGGTCAGTTGGTTTTACTGGCTCAGGTTCTTCTACTACATTACTTTTTTCTACTTTTACTATAACTAATTTAATACTACTTACTGTTTCAACTAATACTCCCTCATGAATGCTTTGTCCGATTATTTGATTATCATAATATCCAGGAGAACTTACAGTTTCAGTAACTATTTCATAAGATATACCACGATTACTTAAGTAAGATTTAGCACCTTCTAAACTATATTCAGTAAAGTCAGGAAGTAATTCTTTTCTTGCTTCGTTATAATAAGTTTTTCCAATTACTGTTTTTTCGTAAGGTATATTTAGGTCAAAGTCAAATGTTTTTAATTCTTCTTTTTTAACCATATTTAAACTTATTTTTAGAGCCTTCACTATTTCGTCTAAACTTTGTTTATAGTATTGGAAAGTATAAGTGTAACTTGAACCATTATATACATATAAGTCATATCCTGTTAGGAATGTTTTTGTTATATTTAAGTTTACATCTCCACCTTTTAGAAGCATATTTTTAGCAACATTATACATTGATAACATTTCTTCAGTAGTCATATTTGTATCCATGTTATTACTTATTGCATCTAATATTTTATAGAAATCATTAACATTTCTTACACTTTTTAAACTTTGTATCATTCCTTCCACAACCATTTGTTGATGTTGACCTCTTTGGAAGTCACCTAGAGGTAATGTTTTTCTATGTCTTGCAAATGCTAGGGCTTGTTCTCCATTAAGAGTTTGTACGCCTTTATTTAAACATATTGTTTTGTCACCAAATTGTCTATCTGAGTTTTGTTCACAGAAGTCAATTGGTACATCTATTCTTATTCCACCTAGTATATCTACTAAGTCTACTACACCTTTAAAGTTTATTTTTGCATAGTAGTCTATATTTAATCCAGTAAAGTTTTCTACTGTTTTGATCATACAACTAGTTCCGCCCCAACTTGCTGCATTTATTTTATTTAGTCTTCCACCACATGCCATTTTAACATATGTATCTCTTGGAATACTAAACATGGTTGCTCTTAGGGTTTCTGGGTCAAATGTTATTAACATTATTGTGTCACCATTAAAGGAACTACTTGTTTTTATTCCTTCTCCTTCAGAGTCTATTCCTAAAAGTAACATTGTAAATGGTTTAGTTATTTTGTTATTTGTACTAATTGTATCTTTTTCTACATGTTTCTTTTTATATGTTTTTTCATACTTAGTTATCTCAAATATATTAGTATTTTTATCATATGTTTCTAAGTTTGAGAATTTTGATTCATAGTTAGAAGTTATAAACATTAAATCTACTTCTTTATTTAAGAATGCACTCATTAAAGTTATTAAGTCACTATATTTAACTATTTCGTTAGATTTATCTAAGTTATATTTTTTTATTACTTCGTTTGGTAATATGTATAAACTTATGTCTTCTTCATCAGAAATAATACCTATTTTTTTACCAGTTATTTTATCTATTTTATATTCTTCTAATGAGATAAGACTTGTGCTGTAGATTATTTCATCTTTATGAATTTTATCTAAACCTATATATGCTTTGTAAAGGTAGAAAGAAACTACAAATGTTATTATACTTAGTATTAGTGAAAAGATAATACTTATTATTAGTTTTTTCTTTTTATTATGTTTTACTGCATTTATAAGTGAGTAAACTAGTGTTATTGTTAATAATATTAATAGAATGCTAGCCATTATTCTAAAGAATGTTTCTATGTTTGAAAATAAGAATAATGAATATATTAAGAAACCTGTTGTTAATATTAGTATTGTTGTTAATAACCCCGATAGTATTTTGTATATTAGTGTTTTTTTCATTTTTTATTCTCCTTTGAGCATTATAATTATACTAAACTTCAGTTTTTGTTTCAAGTGTATTATCCTTGTTTTCTTCTTCGTCTAGTTCTTTTTTATTTTCTAAAGGAGTATCTTTTTCTAATTTTTCTTTCATTATTTTTCTTATTTTCTTTTTTCTTTTTTTGTTATTTATGAAAGATATTAGAAGAATTAATAGTAATAATAATGTTTCTACTCCTAGTACTATTATGATTAATAAATAGTTATCTATTCTTTTATTTAAGTTATTTAATAAAGAATTATCATATTTAATAAATGCATTGTTAGTTTTGTCATATTGGTAGTATCCTTCTAAACCAGTTTCAATATTTACACCATATACGATATAGAAGTTATCACTGTCTTTGTAAGTATAGGCATTTACTTTTTGTTCATTTATGCTTAGGTTTGTTTTAGTAAAGTTTTTTAAAGTTTCTTTTGGTTCTTTTATAAATAATGTTATTCCATTAGTTTTTAATTCTTTATATAAGGTGTACGTATTATTAGTATTATCATATATGTATAAATTGGTTTCTCCAGTTTCACTTTTAAGTCCTACTAGAGTGTATTTAGTTATGTCGCTTATGAATGATGGAACTTCTATACCATTTATTGTTGTAGTTGACTCTTTAAACGTATTTGGTGCAGTTAGTGTACTAGCACGTTTTACAATAGTGTATTTTACATTATCTATTACTACTTCAATTGGATTTTTGTCTTCAACGTTTACTTTTAATATATACGTTTTAACACTTCCATTTTGTGCAGTTACTTTTATTTCAAATTTATTTTCTCCTTCACTTACTTCTACTTCTCCTAGGCCAGTTATTGAGGCAGTTTTATCTTCAACTGAAGCAGTTAGTGTTACTTTTAATACATCACTTGGTACTGATACTGAGTACTCTAGTTTGTCAGAAGAGAATTCTTCGTTAAGAGTGTAACCTTCTACACCAAGTGTTTTTAAATTATTGTTTTTTGAATAACTTGCTTCTAATTCTTCTTGTGTTATTGCACTTATTCTTGTACTTCCATTTGATAAACTCATTTGTGATTCATCAAATGCATAAGCATTTGAACTACTTATACTTACTGTACTCTTTCCTTTTGAAATTGATTTGAAAGTATATGTGTATGATGCACTTTTTGTGTTTCCATTAGATGCATAGTCAACTATATGTGTGTTACCACTTATTAGTTTAAGTTTGCTTGAGTCATAGTTTAGGCTATATTCCCATGAACCTAATGGTGAAGTACTTGATACTGTTACTGTTACAGTTACCTGGTTTCCTACAACTAAACTACTTCTACTTGAACGCACGCTGATGCTTCCTGAGGCTGCTTTTAAAGAAGTGCTTGCTGTAAACATTAATAATATTGTTAAAACTATTGATGTAAATAATTTAATTTTTTTCATACTTTATTCTCCTTTATAATCTGATACTTCCTAGAATATGTTTTTGTATTCTAAGTAAATCTAATATATTAGTTGTTCCATCAAGGTTAGTGTCTGCAGATTTTAATTGAATGCTATTTAAAACACTAGAACCTAATAGATGTTTTTGTAATTGAAGCAAATCAAGTATTGTTACTTTCCCGTCTCCACTTGTATCTCCAGTTACTATTAAAGTGTATGTTCTTGATTCTCCAGATGGAACAGTTATTTTTATTTTTTGATTTGTTTTTATTAAGTCACTACTAGAAGAAGCACTACCACTTGACTCATATATGTTTACAATGGCATTTGAATTTTGTTTGTTTATACTTTGAATTAGTGTACTTACTAAAGTTCCAGAGCTTATATTAAACATTAGAGTATCATTTGTTTTAACTGATAGTTTACTAATTATATCATTTACTGTAGTTGTATCTTTTACTTTGATAATTGTTAGTTTGTATGTTCTAGAGTTACCACTTTCACTTGTTACAGTTATTTCATGAAGTGTTTTTGTTCCTGTTAGAGTAACTAAACCAGTACCTGTTATTGTTACATTAGAACTTGTTGGAGTAACACTTATATTGTACTTGTCTAATCCATCTTCAACATATATTGTTTGTTCTAATAAGTCTTTATCAAAAGATGTTACTGTTTTACCATTAATGGAGATGCTCTCCAAAGTTGTAACTGAACTTTTTGTAGTTGGTAAACTTACTGTTTTTGGCATGTTTAAGTAGACTGGGATATAGAACTCGAATGGTTCATCAAGTAAGTTCATGTCTTTGTATGCACTATAAGCATCTGCTGATTCGCTTGTTGGTGCTAGGATATTAGTTTGATATTGGTTTGTGAAGTTTGGAGCAAGAGCGGATGGATCTACATTAAATCTTTGAGTGTATAATGTGTATTGTCCTGCGGCTATATAGTTATTTGCAATTTTTTGTGCTCCTCCATATATTGCTTTATATCTTTCGTTCCAAGGTCTACCATAAGTATCGTTTCCTCCACATCTTGAACCGCATGCATATATTAAACCATTTAGTACTGGGTTTGGATAACCACTTCTAGCATAAGCACCTATATTATAAAAGTTATATAGTCCTTGTAAGTTATAACCTTTATATAATTCTGTATAAGTACCAGATACTGCAACATAACTTTCTTTAGTTGCACCTTCTTGATTTGAACGAGTTGCTAGATGTACTGGACTTATGTTATGTTGAAATCCTGCATCTATATAAATAAATTTGTAATAATCTGTGTTTAAAAAACTTCCAGAAAATATTTTTGAAATTGTGTCATAGTATCTTTTTGTTATTTCGCTATCTTTATTTAGTGAAGATTCTTTTCCACTTCCATAGTTATATTTTAAACTTTCAAACATGAATATAAATTTTTCTGTTAAGAAGTTTCTTGGGTCTAGGTAAAAAGCAACTACTTCTTTTTTTGCACGGTACCAATTAGCACCATCTAGGCCAATATTGTCTACTCTGTAAAGGTCATTTGCATAATTTATAAGAGCAACATTATCGTCTTCTTTTGTTACAACTGTGTCCCAATAGTAATTAGTTTTAACTGGTTTAAATGTCCAGTTTGGATGCATACTGTGAAGTTTATTTAAATAAGGTGTGTAATCTTCTGGAAAACCTAAACTTATTAAATATTTAGTATATTCTTCATCTTCTTTTGTCATTTCTTCTTTTGTTAGTACAAATTTAGAACATACATAACCTGTCACATTATTATCTGTTGTTATTTTATAGAATCCTTCTGCACAGCCAGAACCTGTAACTTTTGAACCAATTATCTTTACGTTTGTACCTGGTAAAAGTGTTGTTAAAAGTGTGCTACTGTAAGACGCTTCTTTTCTTAGTTGTATGTTTACTCCGTTTATTCTTGCTTCAAATGATTCTGTGTTATAGTCCACTTTTCCTGTACTAGGTGGAGTACCAATCGATACATATAGACCACATATATAAAGTTCTTCATTGTTATATTTTAATTTATACCAACCACTTGAACAGGCTTTGTCACCAACATTATATAACTCATCACTAACTAGGTCTATTACAGTGTTTTTGGAGTCTATTTGTTTAACTCTGTCGTAATTTGTACCTGGGCCAGTTCTTAAACCTACATAAGTATCTGTTGTATAGCCTTCAAGGGCATTGAGTTCCCCTACAAATAAAATGTTTATTAAAACTATGGTTAATATGATTAAATACTTCTTCATTAATGCCTCCTTCTAGTTTATCATTTAATATTATAACATTTTTTTTACTTGTTTTGTAGGGGGTATAGTATAAAATTTACATTATTTAATTAAAGATAATATTTTATTATATAGTAAGGTATTTGCAGTTTCTAATGACATATTTTCTATGCTAAATGGTTTACCTATTTTAATAATTAGGTCTTTACTTCTAAAAGAGTATGAACCTTTTATACCAAAAGGTACTATTAAAGAGTTAGTTTTTTGTGCTAAAGATACAGCACCAAATTTAAATGGAAGAAGTAATTCGTTTGTTTTGTTTCTTGTTCCTTCTGGGAATATACCTATTGCACCTCCATTATTTAAAACATTTATTGCTTTTAAAGTAGCAGTTGGGTCCTTTTCTTTTCTATTTACTGGTATACAATGTACCATTTTAAAGAACCAACTTGTATTTTTATTATCAAAGTATTCTTTTTTAGCCATATAAGTTATTACTCTTTTTGTACTTATTATTATGTTACATTGGTCCATTAAGTGTTTATGGTTACCTGCAATAATAATACTTCCTTCTTTTGGAATGTTTTCTTTACCTATTATTTTTGGATTATAATAAAATTTATATATTGGTGTTAAAATAGTTCTTAAAACTTTATATGCTACGTTCATTTGATTAACTCCTTTTCAATTATTTTCATCAACTTATTATTTTCAAGTTCTAAATTATTTGTTTCTAAATAATATGGACTTAAGAATTTTATTGATACACTTTTTCTAAAGAGTTTATATTTTCCTTTTATTACGAATGGTACTAGTAATGAGGATGTTTTACTTGCTAGAGAGACACTTCCATACTTAAATGGTAATAAAGTGTTATTTGTTTTGTTTATTGTACCTTCTGGAAATATACAAACTAGTTCATTATTATTTAATGCAGTTTCTGCTAAACTAATAGATAGTGGACTTTTTTGTTTTCTGTTAACAGGTATTACTCCTGCATTTAAGAATAACTTTTTTAATACAGGTTTAAATAGTTCTTGTTTTGCTAAAAATCTAATGTTTCTTTTTGTTGAAGATATTACTAATAAAGCATCTAAATTAGAAGTGTGATTCCCTACTAGTAATGCATTTTTATCTCTAATATTCTCTTTGTTAATTATTTCTACTTTATAAAATAGTTTCATAAATAATGTAATTATTGGTCTTGCTATAATGTATAGTGTGTATTTCATATTTATCCCTCTTATTAATTATATAAATATTAAAATATTTTATCAATCATTTTCACTCAAGTTTCACAATTGTAACCATTAAGTTATTTATCCATATAATAGTAATGAAAGGTGGGTATATGAAAAAAGTATATTATTATGTATTAAGTATTTTTATTTTGGCTATTTTAGGGTTTTTAGGTAGTTATTATGGTTTTAAAGATAATAGTAATCTTAAAAAAGTTAGAGTAGCAGAGGTTACTCATAGTGTGTTTTATGCTCCGTTTTATGTGAGTATTCATAATGGGTATTTTCAAGATGAAGGGTTAGACATAGATGTGACTTTAACAAGTGGGGCTGATAAAGTTGCTAGTGCAGTACTTAGTGGAGATGCTAATGTAGGGCTTTCTGGAATGGAGGCTACAATATATGTTTATAATAATAATCAAAAAGATTATTTAGTAAATTTTTCGAGTTTAACTAAGAGAGATGGACAATTTTTGGTTGGAGACTGTAAGTATAAAAATAATTTTAGTGTTAATGATTTAATAGGTAAAAAGGTACTTGCAGGTAGAAGTGGTGGAATGCCTTCAATGGTATTTATGTATGCACTTTATAAGAATAATATTGATAAAGATAAAGTTAAAGTAGATACAAGTGTGGATTTTGCTGGTTTAACTGGAGCTTATATAGGTAAAGAAGGAGACTTTGTTAATCTTTTTGAACCTAATGCTCTTATGATAGAAAAAGAAGGTTATGGGTGTGTGATAGATAGTATAGGACTTTTAAGTGGAGAGTTACCTTATACTGTGTTTCATACTAAAAAGAGTTATTTAGATAATAATAAAGATGTTATAAAGAAGTTTACTAATGCTATTAATAGAGGCCTTTCTTTTGTTAAAGAGAATGATGCAAGTAGTATTGCTAATGTAATTAAGGAAGAGTTTTCTAGTACTGATATCAATGATTTAATTAAAGTCGTTGATAGATATAAAAAGGCTGATTCTTGGTGGGATAATAGTAAGATAAGTAAAGATGCTTATAATAATTTATTAGATTTAATGGAGTATAATGGAGTATTAGATAAGGACCCCGGTTATGGTGTTCTTGTGTATGAATGAGATTTTAAAAGTTAATAATTTATTTAAAAGTTATAATAGTTTAAATGGTGAAGTTAAGGCTGTTAATGATGTGTCTTTTAGTATTAAATCTGGTGAGTTTGTTTCAATTATTGGTCCTAGTGGATGTGGGAAAAGTACTATTCTTAATATATTAGCGGGTTTAGATAATGACTATAGTGGAGTTGTTACTTTTAGAAAAGATATTAGAGTTAGTTATATGCTTCAAGAAGATGCTTTGTTTCCTTGGTTAAGTGTGTTTGATAATGCTTGTTTAGGTCTTAAGGTAGAGAAAAAACTTACTAAAGAGAATATTAGTTATGTTAAAGAATTGTTAACTAAGTATGGATTAGAGGATTTTATTAATAAGAAAGTTAATGATTTATCTGGGGGTATGAGACAAAGAGTTGCACTTATTAGGACTATTGCTACTAAACCTAATCTGGTTTTGTTAGATGAACCTTTTAGTGCACTTGATTATCAGACTAGATTAAGAGTAAGTGATGATGTTTATAATATTTTAAAAGAAGAAGGTATTACTGCAATTATGGTAACACATGATATTGGAGAAGCTGCTTCTATTTCTTCAAAGGTTATTGTTATGAGTAAGAGACCTAGTAAGATTAAGAATGTTTATTTAATGGATTATCAAGATGTTTTAAAGCCATTAGAAAGAAGAAAGAGTCCTTTGTTTAATCTTTATTACGATAAGTTATGGAGGGATATAGATGAAGGAAAGTGATAAACAAAAAGAATTTATAAGGAAATATAAGAGGAATAAGATTAAAGTTGTTTTTATACAAGTATTTATATTAATAGGTATATTGTTACTTTGGGAAGTTCTTGCTTATAAAGGAGTTATTAATTCTTTTATTACTAGTTGTCCATCTAAGATAGTTAATAATATTATTAGTTTGTTTGTTAATGATAATTTGTTATATCATATTTGGGTTACTGCTAGTGAGACTTTGATAGCCTTCTTTATTACTTTAGTTGTAAGTTTAATTTTTAGTTTATTAATATATAGATTTAAAACATTTGATAAGGTAATTGACCCATATTTAACTATATTAAATAGTTTACCTAAGGTTGCACTTGGTCCAGTTATAATTATATGGGTTGGAGCTAATAAGAAGAGTATTATTTTAATGGCTATTTTAATTAGTGTAATTGCTAGTATTCAATCAATTTCTCATGGTTTTAAGGGAACTAATAAGAATAGAGTTAAGTTACTTAAATCATTTAAGGCAAGTGAAATAGATATTTTGTTTAATTTAGTTATTCCTAATAATTATGGTATTATTATTAATCAATGTAAAATTAATATTGGACTTTGTTTGATAGGTGTAATTATGGGGGAATTTCTTACTAGTAAGGCTGGTATAGGTTATCTTATTTTATATGGTAGTCAAGTATTTAATTTAACCTTAGTTATGAGTGGTATAGTTGTTTTATTGTTTTTATCTATTTTATTATATAAGATTATTTGTGTAATAGAAAAGCATTTAGAATGTGACTAAATGCTTTCTTCTTTTATATCAAAAGATATATCTAGAGTTTCTATGTTATCAATAAATACTAATTTGTAATCTTTTTTATTATTACTTTCTATGTTTGAAGAATCTATTTTATAATATATTTCATTTCCTTCTTTATGTTTTTCTAAATTACTTATGTTTTCTATATTGTTATTAATATTTATTTTAAAGTCTGTAGTATTATTTAATACTTTTAAATATAGTGTATAAGATTTATCTTGTTTTTTTGTGTTATCAATAGTTAGATATATTTGATTATTAATATTTTTTATATCTAATATTAGGTTACTACTTGTATAAGCTGTTGTTTTGTAATTATTAATATTTAAGTTTTTCCATATTATGTTTGTAACTATTATTATAAGTATTAAAAAGATAATTTCCAGAATATACTCAGTAATTCTTTTGTTAATAGTTTTCATATTTCCCCCTTGTTGGGACAATATTCTACTACAAAAGTAAGTTGTTGTCAATATTTTTGTACTTTTTTATATACAAAAACAGAAGTGAGTTCACACTTCTATTCACATACTCCACTACCTGTATAAACAACGTATGGTTTTTTTGGACTTCCGTCTCCTCTGGATATCAGATTACAAGACAAGAGAGATACTGAGGGGCGAACAGCAATCGAGTCGACCACGTCTGCGGGGAGAAAGGAGCCAAGGTAATATGAATCATTCCATCTCCAAACGTTCGTACTAGAGTAAGTGCCATACCAGATGCGAGGGGAAAGGGACCAGGATGGTGCATTGCATGTAATACTTTCACCATTTGCATTAGTGTAATACCATACATATGGTGCAGTTAATTTTGTCCAAGATTTTCCTCCTGCATAACTTAACTCATCTATTGTCATTAATCCAACAGGGTAATCTAGTTTTGCATTTGTATTATTTACGCTGAATGCGTCGTTCATATTTGTACAGTTATATGTTGGTTGTTTATTTTTTTCTATTCTTTCATATGGAGCATAATTAAAATTATTTTTTGTTGAATAACTTTGTCCACTTGCAAGATTTCTATCATTACAATATACTGCATCTTTACTTAGATATTTTGTATAAGCAGTTAAATTGTTTTTATACCAATTATCTACATATGTTTTTATTGTACTATCATTTGTATTTAGTCTATTATTTTCTAAAGAACCACTTGTTCCATATTTATATCCTACATACATTGGGTCATTATCTGTTGGATTGAATACACTTTCTCCTATATAAGCCTTTTCAGTATCTGGACTAGTTCCAGCATATAATAATTTGATACTTCCATCTGCGTTTGTTCTTGTTATTCTCCAGTATATATCTTTTTTTGCCTCGCTCCATGTTGCTTTTTCTGTTATCCATTTAGTACCTTCCATACCAGAACATTCACTCTCGGTTAAACCAACTGCATAACCTCCAATTTCACCAACATAGCAAATATTTGTAGAAGTACATTCTGTTTCATTTTCTGGAGTTTTTGTAGTTTCATCAGTCATATTTGCAAATAATACATCTTTTCCTTTATAAGTACATGAACTTTCTGTTGTTTTACCAAACTTAACCCAGT
>ERZ826220.134-NODE-134-length-94095-cov-8.958305_pt1 | contig 94095 bp, 156 predicted proteins | sample MGYA00519927_ERZ826220 | MGnify/ENA primary metagenome ERZ826220 (study PRJEB31778, sample SAMEA3449225) | human gut metagenome | biome: human gut; feature: human-associated habitat; material: faeces | place: United Kingdom | collected 2010/2012 ... | reverse complement strand
TCTATCATGGCAAAATCCCTCCTGCGGAAATTATCGGGGAAGCAATCGCCCAAAACACTACAAAGCAACAAAACAAGATCAGCACCACATCGGCAAAATTGAATTTAAGCTGGCAAATGTTTGTGCGTTTGACAGGAGCACCGAGGCCACGGGTAATTGCCGCAGCGGAAAGTTCCTCACCGATTTTCACGGAGCAGGTAATCATCGGGATCAGCTTATACTCCAATATTTTTGAAGATTTTTTCCCTCCAAGTTTAATCCCACGCATTTTCATAGCGTCACTGATTGCTTCTGACTCCTGAAAGACAGTTGGAAAGAAGCGGAACATGACCGTTAAGGGGATCGTCACTTCTTTAGGCATATGGATTCTTTCCATGCCGGAAATCAATTCACTGACCGTTGTTGTTTTCACTGCATAGGCAGCAATCGCAACACTGGGAAGGATTCGGCAGAAGAATCCTGTTGTAAACAGAACGAGGAAATTCAATATTCCCGTAAGGTGCGGCAAAACATAAATTTGAACAGCATAAAAAGCAGAAAACACAGCAATATAGCCCACAGCTTTTGCACATTGTTTCGAGGTAAGCAGCAATATAGCCGGAACCGTACAAAGAACAAGGCGGATCAGCCCCATAGCTTCTCCGCCTGTTCCACCCATGACAAAAATGCTTATGATGAAGATGAGCAACAGTTTTGTACGCGGATCGAGCCGTAACCCTTGTTCTGTTTTTTTGCTGAGCAGAATTTCCCGCGCCATTATGCAATACCGGCACGCTGGAAGTGCTTTTTGCAAATAGCTTTCCCAATCACACCTCCGACAAGGCCAAACACAAAGCAGGCAACCAGCAGAATAGGCGCAATCCACATAGGCATATATGTATTAAGGGTAGCTGCATATTCAGCGCCGTATCCTTCAGTCAACATTACCATATAGCTTTCACGGTTCAGGAAAATGGGAGCAAAGTTGCCAAACACCCAGATGCTGAACACGCCGCAGGAAAGAACTGTACTCTTTGCACTTTTGTAGTCCGCCTTTTTCAAGATCACGTCGGCCAACAGGCCGCCAACAAGACCAGTTACCATAGTAAGATAGCCGTTGCCGAAGAACACCATGATTAGGCCAATCAGGAAACCCATGATTGCAGTCATCCCGAATTTTTTAGCCTTTGTAACATACAGCATATAGGGGATGCCGCCAATCAAAGGGCACAGCACCGCCATCAGCGGAATAAAAATGGGGATGAAGCCAAGCATCGCCACCAGCATAACAATGACGACATAGATGACGGTGTAGATGCCGATAGTAATTAAATCTTTTCCCTCAAGCCGGGAACTTTTTTTCTGGGAACTCATACCAGTATCCTCCTATCTAAAAAATGGTGTAGTTAGTATTTTCTAACTACACCACATATAATAACAATTTACGCCTACATTTCCAACCCAAAAACGGTTTTATTCTACCCAAAATCGGTATTTTTTAATTTTAACCAATCGTATTTTCCGTTTTATAGTTTTTAGGAATTACCCCATACTTCTTTTTGAATGCCGCAGCAAAGTTACTCGGTTTTGAATAGCCTACAAATGCTGCCACCTGACTTACGTTCAAATTACTTTCTAATAGTAGACTTGCCGCCTTTTCCAATCGCTGATCTATAATATACGCATGAACCGATGTTCCAAACAGCGAGGAAAAACCCTTTGACAATTTTGAAGTACTAATATTGACTTTTCGAGCCAATTCCTCACAACTTGGTGCCAAAGCAAGCTGACTGTCAATGATTCTCTTCGCTTCTATGATGGATTCTCGGTCACTTCTGGAAATTGCTATATAAGTTGACGCAAGAATACTCAGTTCCAAAATCTCACTCAAATATACAGATAACAACTCAAAAACTTTGCTTTCCAAAAACAGGTATCCCAATCCGCCGCGATATTGCGTGAAGTCTTTCAGTTCCGCAAAAATGTGCTCCATATAGGGAGTAATACCTACTTTTGATATACCTTCCAATAGTTTTTTCTGATAAACCTCAATCTCACCAACATCAAAATAGTCATTCATAATTTTACGGAAATACGACAGTGGTACTTTTACATTTTTGAAAAGGAAATCGTTTTGTTTGGAATAGCACAGATATTCCATTTTCCCGTGTCCACGATAAATACAGGACTCACCTTTTTGTATGCTGATACTTTGTCGGCTATCTGCAATATTCCAGGAAACACCATCATTGAAGCAGAACAACATTTGAATGTATTCTTCGCTACTCACTCCCTGCACGTTCATATCTGAAAAATAATTCATTTTCCAGTCCGAAACAACTGCTCCCTGTTTCGTGACCACCTGTAAAATCTGCCCTGTCCCCATGTCTGCTGGAATATCTATGGTTATTGTCTGCGGTGAATTAGAGAGCAGATCACGATAAAGATTATTCATGTATTGGTTTGTCATGTACAAGCATTCCTCCCGAAGTTAGATAAGACTAATTAAATTTTACAACTTCCAAAGTAAAAAGTCAAATTTTGTAATCATGTAAAAAGCAGACACTACTTAATGTAAATTACAAACTTCACTTACTTCCATTTCTTTCTGCATCTCACAAGACGATAAAGTCACTTTTAAAACCCATTGTACTGACAATTTAATATTAATTCTCATTGTTCTCCCTGCACATCGCTAAATTATCTTATAAATATGGCATTTTAGGAACACCTGACAGTTCGAGAGTTAATTTTATCTGAAGTTCATATTTATCGTGCTTTTATTGCAAGTAATAATGTTTCTGATAATTTAGCTGTTCTAAAGTGCATTTTTGTCAATTGGTTTAAAATTTTTTCCACACTCTGATAATTCCACGACATTAGGCTATCTACAGTACTAACTATGTTTTTACCACAAAAAACTTTATAGGTCAATCTCCATGTCCATTGATCCATCCCCACTTGCTTTATATCGGTAATATACGTCTCATAGCGCAATCTTCCTTGAGTAGCCACCGATATTCTACTTCCTACTGGCGCAACAAGAAATTTCGGTTCTAAAAGTTCTATCAGGATTGGGACATTTATATTCAAATTTTTATCTAATTTATACAATAATTTTTCTTGTTCATCCCTTTTTAAATGTCCAAGTACTCCCATGCACATTACACCACTTATTTTATCTCGAAATGAATATTTACCTACATCTATCGGCAATAGAGAAATTCTCTCTTTAACTTCATTATGCTCCATTAATCTTGCCATAAACGCTGTTCTCATATAAGCCGATGGTTCTAAAGCAATTATTTCTTTATCACATATCATATTAGCCATCTCTATTGTTGTTTTTCCAGTTCCTGCACCTATATCCAAAATGATTCCATCTAAATCCTTAACCATATCAGCAAATTTGTTTAAAACAATTTTTTTGTTCCCTATCTGTGAAAGAGCTGATAAATCATAAAATTCTACTGTCTCTCCGTATACATTCTCAATTTCATTCAATCCCGTCATTCTCCTTTTTTATTAAATGTCTTTTTTCCAAATCATAAAATATACTTTTTATGTCACCAAAATTGTCATAATCAACGATATTCATATAGCCCACTTTCTGACATATTTCAGACCATAATTTTGATACATATATTTGATATTGCGCCATGGACATTTTTTCTGTTCTATTTTGCTTAAATAAAATCTCTAAAGCTTTCTTTACTGCATCCGGCCATATTTGTTCAAACGTTTCTTTTACTGATGGTAACATTACATTTCCTATAGTAACACCAGAGGGTATATTTACTTCCTCTTCTACATTAATACTTAGTGTTCCATATTCATCTCTTGGCATATGCAAGAAAGGAAGCCATATTACCGGACCATGGGTATTGACCAGACAGAGCCGCCCTGTGGAAAATGTCAATTCTATTCTATGATATAAATGTAATGGATGGTCTATATCGTTACGATCCACATTGGTATTCACTATAAATGTTACCGGAACCATTCCAATTATACCACTAATAACTCTGTTACCCCCTCCTGCCATAGAAGTTGTATAAGATTCTGCTACATTTCCCAATTTCCATGTAGATAAGCCTCCCAACGCACACCCCAATATATCTATTCCATCATATAATACATGTATAGCGCATTCCAAGGATGCATTTATAAGATGAGCATGTTTACTTATTATTTGTGCCGCCTCTAAAAAATCTCGAATTGGCTTGATATACCGATAAAATGGATTCAACATAAAAGCGGCACTTCCGGATTCTCTTATACAATTAACAATTTCTACCTCATGAGCAGGATGTTCTAATAATGTTGGTATCCCTTTTGCAAGTATACTTTTAGCTATATTGGCACCGTTTCCACCTCCAGCCGCATTAGGTACAACTACACATGCTGCATCAACATTTTGATTTATTTCTTTAATATCCGTATACATTGGCACATTTAGATTCTTTGAAAGAAGTCTGGATCTATCGCTTCCTTTTCCCAATATACCCATAAGCTCATATTCTTTACTTTCTGCAATAGCTTTCAAATAAATTTTCCCAAATCCTGTTCCACATACTAAAATCTGTTTTTTCTTCATATCTTTCCCTCTGATTTGAACTTATCTATTTTTTTAAGTTCATCTAACACTTGATATTTTTCAAGATAACTTGCCATTGTATAAATTCCATCCTTCCTAGGCATTTCAAATATTGCATTGGCAGTAATCGCTAATATTTCGCCAGTTAAAACACTCGGATTTTTTCCTTCAAAATAAATGCATCTACTATCATTTCCTTTATTTTGTCTTACCCATATAAAAGCTTTTTGGTTGCTATTTTTCTGTCCCATTAATGCATTTACTAAATCTTTTTTTTGACAATGCGCCTTATTTACTATTGAAAATAAACTTACAGGTGCCGCCGTATATGAATCAATATTAAGCATATATTTCCCTTGTATAATTTCTTGAATTTCTTCTGTAACATATGGCAATATAGATAATTTCGAAATTCTTGTTGGAAGATTCAGCGGACTTCTTTTCTGAGCAGGTAAAATTTTTCCATTTCGCACACATGCCATAGGAATTCCAGCTTTATAACTTTTTATTTCTTCCACATAATCGATTGCGGCAGCTTTTGAAAAATTATAGACACCTCCAATAATCATCTCTATTAAGTCATCATTGAAAGCTTCTTTAAGCACAGAAGACAACATCCATCCTGATAACCCCGGAAATATTCCCGAACCAACTATAGCGGTACCTTTCATGCTAGAATTCCTCATTTTTCTAATTAAATGAATTCCTCCTGGGTCAACATACGGAATATTCTCTGCCATTGCTTCAAGTAACATTTTTTCACTATAGTCTGCGGAAGGTCCGATTGCTCCTATTACCAAATCACTTCCTTTAAAGAATTTTCCAATATTACTTTCCTTATCAATATCAAGTTCAAATAATTGGATGTTGGGAGCCATATACATTCCTGTATCTTTTATTGTTTCTATATTCCGTACACTGACTCTTAATGAATAGCCTAACTTACTTAAAACCTTACACGCTGTCACACCAACAGTACCTGTTCCGCCAAGAATACAGATTGTTCTGCGATTATTTATCATTTTCTAGTTCCCTCATAATAATATCAAAAATGTCATTACTATTAGATTCAAATTCTCTAACGTTACCTAAAACAGCCTTTTCCCAAGATTTAATAGCAACTGAATTTCCGTCAATTATGCTTATATCTCCTAAATATAAATCACTTTCTTTTGCTTTAGATGGATTTATTAAAAAAATGCGGTTAATAATAATGTTTTCCCCCAATAGTTCACTTGCCTTAGTTATGCATAAAGAAGCCATTTCGGAAAAGGCAATAATATATTTCTTTTTAACACTTATGTCTTCATGACATCTTTCAATTATTTCTTGCCCTCCCACTCTCTTACAACTTATGTTTGAAGCGCTCAACTTTTCTATAAGAACATCTCTTATTTCATTTTCGTTATCCCCAAATATATATACAACAGTATATGAATTTCTTGTTTGATTTCCTGCATTACTATGCATTTGATTTTTTGAAGGATTTTTACAATCCGATATATACTGAGCAATCCCCATAATTGTTGGCATCGTCAACGATGCCCGTAATATTTCATCAAATCTCATGCCTTGTGCTTCTTGTATGTCACTAACTATGCGCCCAGAAATCTGAGATAATAACAAAGAATCAAGTCCATTTTCTAATAAATTATCTTCATAATCAATATAATCATTTCCAGAAATAGAGCATACGATTTTTTTGATACTTTTAGCAAGTTCTACATATTCCTTCTTTTGCGAAATTAAAGTTGCTTTTGCATTATGCTTTACCTTGATGTTCTTTTGTATACTCTCTGCCAGTCCTTTTCTGTCTATTTTGCCATTAGTAGAAAGTGGAAACCTCTCTACATTTACAAACTCTGAAGGAATCATTGCTGGTGGCAAAAAAAAGGCTAACTGCTTTCTGTATTCTTCTTTCGTATAGGAAATGCTCGATATTTTATTTTTTATAAAAGCTATCAGCACACCCTTCCCTATACTTTGATTATAAACCACGCAACAATCTTCAATATTTTGCATTCCACGTATTGCATTTTCTATTTCCGCAATTTCTATTCTATGCCCATTGATTTTTACCTGATTATCTAATCTGCCTAAAAATTCAATGTCGCCATTCTCTACATATCTTCCATTATCTCCAGTGAGATAAATCCTGTTCTTTTCTTCTTCCACATAAACAAATTTTTCTTTTGTTAATGTTGTATCTCCTAAATAGCCTTCTGCCAAAGAATATCCTCCTATGGCAATTTGCCCCGAAACATATTCCGGACAAATTCTCAATTCCTCGTCTACAACTCCCATCCACTGTCCAAGCAAAGCTTTTCCATATAATATAGTAGGCCTTTCTTCTATTTCATCAATTTCATGATATATAGACCAAATCCCACCTTCCGTAGCGCCTCCCAAACTAATCATTTGAGCGTTGGTCATAATCTTTCTTAGTCTTCCTGGCAGACTAGTATTTATCCAATCTCCGGATAACAGTACTAATCTAACTGTCGGATAACTCTCCGATTTAGACGCAAAAGCATCTAACATTTCCGCCTGCGCTGGAACACTATTCCACAAGGTCACTTTGTATTCATTAAGTAATCTGCCCCAATGGGATGCATCTGGTCCTTTTTCTGGATTCGGTAATACTAATGTTCCACCAACTCCCAATACACTAAATATATCAAATACAGAAAGATCAAATGACAGTTCCGCAATACCAAGGATTGTATCCTCTTCCGAGATATTATACATATTTTCAATAGATATAAGAGTATTTTGTGCCGCAGTATGTGACATTACTACACCTTTAGGCTCTCCTGTAGAGCCAGAAGTAAATATTACATATGCAATAGGATTTTGGAATTCTGGATGCTTTTCTAATCGGTATTCCAAATTCTGAAGTATCATATTTACTTTTTTCTCATCCAATTCCACAATAACATTTGCTTTTGATAAAATTTTTTCTTGTCGTGCCAATGGCTGTTTTATATCAATAGGTAAATAAGAAAATCCAGCAATCAAAACACCCATTACTGCTGCAATTTGATTTACAGATTTTTTCATTCTTATCGCAACCAGTCCAGTTCTATTTTCCACAAATTCTTTTCTTAAATAACCTGCTATATATTCTGCTCTTTCCAACAATTCTCCATATGTCACTGTTTCAACAGCATCTATTACGGCAGTTTTATTAGAATTCTTTTTCGCATACTTAACAAATCTCTGTTGAATACGTGATTGATTCGTAATACCTTTATTTCGTTCGCAAATTACTTTTTTCTTACTCGCACTTGGCACTATAATTTCCAATGGATTCTTCCATTCTTCCGAATGTTTTATTCCAAGTATTCTTATTGTTTCAGTAAAAGACTCAAACATCTCCGTTACAATAGATTCTTTTATCGCACCTTTTCTTGTATCCCAGCTTATCATCAGGCCTTTTTCTTGATCTTCTGAATCTATCTCATCGACTATCTGACAATCAATCCATACTTGAGGGGTATGACTAAACCCATATTCAATAGTGCCTACAGTGCCATCAGTCTTCAAAACCCCTGTAAATACGATCGGCATTAATAATTCCTTTTCTTCAGACACTTTACTCAGTTCTCTTAGCACTTCGACACCAGAAAAAGAATTATGCTCTAAATCCTCCATCAATCTTTTTGTAATTTCTTTGACTCTTTCTATAAAACTCATATTTTGAGTTACATTTACTTCTAGCAAGTTCACTGCTGTAAAGTCTCCTACTATGGAATTAGTATTATTTCCGATAGTTGGTCTATTTTGAATTGGTAAATTGAGTGTAAAATGTTTATTCGAACTCCACCTTGAAATAACTTCTGCGTATATACCAATAAGCACCGATGAAACTGTTACTCCGTATTCTCCTGCAATTTCCTTTATACGTTTCCAGTCAGACTGATTAATATGTTTCTGAAATCGATAAAATTCATATGTATTTTCACACTTATCTGCGGCTCGTCCATCTTGTGGAAGAATTGGAGCCTCCGGCAATTTTTTCAGTCTTTCTAACCAATACATTCTATCCTGATGCCATTTTAAACTTCCTTTACGTTGTTGATTGAACATTGCATAATCTGAAAACTTATACCTTATTTTTTCTAATGAAGCTCCTTTCAAAAGTTCTCCCATTTCAGAAATCAGAAGTTGCACACTTGCAAAATCTGAAACAATTAAATCAACAAGTAGATGGAAAAAATTTCCTTCTATACGCTTCGTTATTAGCACTTTAAATAATGGAGGTTCCTCCGTATGAAAAACATATTCACTAAAATCTTCCCTAATCTTAGATAAAGTATCTACTTTTTCCCTCTCTGCCATTTTTTGTAGATTTACTATTTTAATTTCATAATCAATCTCATCTCTCTCTAAAATTTCAAATCCGACCTCTGTTACTTTCGCTCTTAGCATTTCATGCCTATTTACCAATACTTTCCAAGCTCTTGATAGTTCTTCTGCACTGTAGGAACCAAAATCAACCTCAATATATCCTTTACATCCAATTCCACCCCACTTCACAGCTTCTGTTTTTCCAACTAAATAGGCTGCTTGCACATCAGTCAAAGGATATACATTAGTTTCATAATCATTATCCGTAATAAACTCGTCTATCGTTTGTTTTTTCTTCAAAATTTCAATTATTTCTTCTTTATATTTTTTAACTTTCTCTTTAGAATTTTCTGTAAAATTCCCTTTGGAATCTTTATATTTTAATTTTCCATCAACAGTTTCAAAAGTAACGCCTTTTTTTTCAAGCTCTACTAATAATTCTCCTGCTACTTTTTTCGTGTCCTGCATTTTTTAAATTTCCCCCTCTTCTACAAATTCTGCTATATCTGTATTTTTTCTCTTATCAACCAATTTTGTTAGTGCGTTAATTGATGGATTCATAAAGACCTCTTTCATGCGTACCTCTATTCCGCAACGAGCATTAATAGCCGCAACAAATCTAGCCGCAAGCAAGCTGTCTGCACCTATCTTAAAAAGGTTCTCATCCAAATCAGCCACTTTATTTTTCAATAGCTCCTCCCAAATCATCAGTACAATATTTAATACTTTGTCAGACATTATTTCCACACTATCAGTTTTCTGATATTCTGCCAATCTTCTTCTATCAACTTTTCCATTTGCATTAAGAGGAAAATTTTCTAATCTGTTTATAGAATTCGGTATAGAATACTCAGGAAGATGTATCTTAAGATAATCTTCTATTTCACTCTCTGCAATGTACTCTCCCAAGTAAAATGCAACTAATTCTTTATGGTATTTATCCCCCTGAGCAACAACTACGGCTTCTTTTATTCTTGAAATACTTTTTAATACACTTTCAATTTCTCCCAACTCAATTCGATGTCCACGTATCTTTACTTGGGTATCCATTCGCCCTAAAAACTCTATCGTTCCATCTGCCCATCGCCTTCCCCGATCTCCTGTTCTATACCAACGTTCCCCTTTTACATCCGTAATAAACTTTTTCATTGTTAGCTCTTCATCATTAATATAGCCTTTTGCCAGACTTCCACCTCCAATTTGCAATTCACCAGGAATATCAACTCCGCACTCCACAAAATTTTCATCCGTAATCCTATATTTCTGTTTTGGTAATGCTTGCCCATAAGGAATAGAATTCCACAATCTATCTACTTTTGAAACGCAATAATAGTTGGACCAAATTCCGCCTTCTGTCGCTCCGCCCAACGCTACAAATTGCGAGTTTGCTGAAGTTACTTTATACCATTTCTCCGGTAAATATAAAGGAATCCAGTCCCCTGACACTAATGCCAACCGCAATTTACCAAAATGATTATTTTCCCCCATTATCAAAAACATGTCCAATAACGCGGGGGCACTATTCCAAATAGTAATTCCATAAATCTCTATCAGATTTTTCCATACTTCTGGATCTCTAAAGTCGTCTTCATCAATTAAAACAATTGTCCCTCCAACAGTTAAAAGACCAAATATGTCAAAAACCGACAAATCAAAATCAAATGCTGATATATTTAATACGGAATCTTCCGCACCAATATTCCACATATGTAAAATTTCTTCTATTGTATTCATTGCAGCCACATGACTCATTTCTACTCCTTTAGGTTCTCCGCTAGAGCCCGATGTATAAATAATATAGGCAGTATCTTTTGAATTATTTTCAATACACCCAGTCCATGGATTCTCTTCTAAAAAGGCTTCATCCTGCAATACAAGAGCCGGCTTGACATTTTCTATGATTTTTTTCCGACGTCCTAACGGCTGCTTCATCGCAATCGGAACATACGCTGCACCTATTGCAAGAATTCCTAACAATGCAGCTACTTGTCCAATACCTCTCGGCAATATAACTACAATCTTATCATTTCTTCTTACTCCTCTTTGCCACATATAGTTTGCTGCACGCAACGCATATAAACGCAACATCTTATAAGAAACTTTCTCATTTTCATAGATAAGCGCAATTCTCTCTGGATATTTCAATGCATTTTCATAAAATTCTCCATGTGATATTTTTGTGTCTTGCTATTGCAACTAATAACTGTTGCGCCTTTATCAATAAGCATATTTACAAGTGGTTTTCCTACTATCTCGCTTCTTCCTAATACAGTTACTAATTTACCTCTTAGATCAATGTCATTAACTTCAAGCCAGTCAATAATTCCCTGTGGTGTACATGGATTATAAAGTGAATCTTTTCTAAATCCGTCAACATCTTTTTCTGGACTAATAAACTGTTGTAATATTTTTATATTGTATTTATCCGGAATAGGAAGTTGAATAATGATTCCATCAACTTCTTTAGAATTGTCTAGACCTTTAATAATTTGACATAAATCTGATTCATCAAGATTTTCATAATCTGTAATATGAATATGATTAAACTTTATACCAACATATTCACAATCTTTTCTTTTACCTTTTATATAAGAGTTACTTGCTTTGTTGTCTCCAATCTGAATTACTGTAAGGCAACGCTGTCTTAGTGAGTTTTTGCATAACTCTTTTAGTTCTTCTTTTAGATTGGCTGCATATTCTTTACATGAAATAAATTCTGTCATTTTTTATTCTCCATCTTCGATAAATTCAGTTCGTGAATATCCATTCCAATAATGCTCGTTTCCACAATACTGTTGACACACTATATCGGAATCACATACATGATCACATCTATTACAATTTGGTTCTTCGTCATCGACTGTGTATATTTTTACGTTACTCATGCTTTTTATTCTCCGTCCTCCATACTTCTAGAAAAATTTCAAACATACTAGCTTTACCATGAAGCAAATAATGTTTGTTTCCATAATTAAAATATATAGCCCAAGGTTTTACTTTTGTTATTTCTAATAATAATAGATCGTTCACTACCACATTCGTTTTTACAAAACTTCATTAACAATTCCATATTTCTCAGCACCTTCTGAATTAATATAAAAATCTTGTTTTTTCTCCCAAATATTATCCAATTTTTCTTTTTTAAAGTATGTTCTGTCAAGAATATACTGGATAATATATTCATTCATTCGATCATGTTCTGCCATGTCTTCTTTAATATCTGTATATTTTCCACTAATCCAACAAGCAGGCTGATGGAACATAAATGTAGAATGTTTATAGCAATATCTCTTATGACCTGCTAAGAAGATATTGAAAGCTGCACTCATAGCATAGCCAGTACAATATGTATAGATTGGTGTTTTACTATTTACAATAATGTCAATCAATCCCCACATGTCATAAACTTCTCCACCATACGAATTAATATAGATTTTAATTGGCTCACGTTTATAATCTTTTTCTTTCTTGTCTTTCTCGTCATCTTCTGCAAGCTGATGCAAGATGTTCCATGTAAGTTGTCCAATTGATTCATTATCTACATCATCAGATAGAAAATATAACCTCTTTCCTGTGTTTGCATAAGTATTATCTTTAGTTCCCATTGGTCTATACTCCTTTATTCTTTATTCCCATAACTTAATTCAATATAGCAGCTTTTTCATATCTTCCTTGTTCTGCTATTCTCTTTCTGTTTTTAATACTTCGAAATGCATATTAATCTTAATGTCCGTATTTTCATTTACATTCATTTTTATAGTACAACTATCAGTATGTCCTTCTACACAGTAGTCAAGAATATCAGCAATTGTTTTACAAAATCCTTCACTTAATTCTATATTCATTTATTCTTCACCCCACATAATGAAATCGACCTTTCATCCGAAAATCACGTCCAAAAAAGCCCCATTTTAAGGGAAATTTTTGACATAGATTTTTAATTTTTTACATTTGAGCCAATAAACTTCTTACAGGCTCTCTAGTAATATTCTCTTTTGCCCATCTAATATATCCAGGAGCAACATTCTGAATTTCTGGCAACGTCATACCGGCATGTTTGCCAAAAGTTAATTTATATTCATTAATATCTGGAAGATCTTCTTTCGCAACCTTAATACCACCAAGCGCATCATATACCTCATCTGAATATGTCATATCAATATTTGATCTGCTTGATAAGTAATCACACAGATGAACCAAAAACTGCTCGTCGTTTTCTGGTTTAGGTAATACAACGCTGCTTCGTCTGTTTGAGATCCACTGTCCAGAATGACTTTCACATAATCTTGCAATATATGCTTTTGTCTCTTTATCAATATCGTGTTCTACGACTGTATCTCTGATCCATTCACCAGCAAGCAACGGATGATCATGTACTGTGTACTGAGATCCATTTGTCCCACACTTAATAGCATCGTGAAAAATTGGGGTACATCTTAGACAATCTCTTTGTCTTTCATTAGTCTTTTCTTTTACATATTCCAAGTCAAGAATATAATTCATTACTTCTCCAAACATTAACATATGTAAAATCTGACCATGAGGTTGACACTGGGTTTTATTGTGATATTTTAATGATGTACTACTAGGAATTACGAAGATATAATCAGGGATTTCTTTAATCATATCTGTACAATAATCTTTCATTTCTTCTATTTCAAATTTATTTAAAAGTGTTTCAAATACTAATACTTTATCCATTTATTCTCCTCTTTCCTTATTTTATTGTTCTTTTTTTGATTCCTATAATTGGCTGAGTAATTCCAGCTAATTCCAATTGCCTTATCGATCTTCTAAATACATAATCTATATTCTCCGTGATCTTAATTGTTCCATCTTCTTTAAGATGTTTGTTTGGAATCCATACATTTTGATTTGTATGGTTTATTACAAATCGCTTTGCATTCCTATTACCATATTTTCTTCTTACAAGATTTAATGGTATTCCTTTATAATACTGAGTCTCATAATTCATAGCTTTATCCTTTCAGATAATTTTTAAAGTAATATTCAAAATACATTCGAATAAAAAGTCCTGAGTATTTATTCTCCTTCATGAAAAATACCGGAACGTTATATTTAAACCAAAAGCTATGCAATGATCCTACGAAAGACTTCTTATTATATTGTGTATTGTAATTGCCAGCTGCGATATCTCCATAGTCAGCATTTTCAATAAGAAGAACTTTAGTTTCCGGCGCAAGACTTAATTCCTTTTCAAACCTATCCCTACCATTGGTCAAATTTCCGCTTATTTCTTCAAGACTTGCTTTTCGCTCGATACATGTCTTCCTATTAAAATACAAATCTCTTGGAATTGATAATGCTTCGTTCTTGGGAATCATAAAACTATAATCCCCAAAATCTAAAGCTTTCTTCTTATAAACAACTTTCTTTCTATCAAAGTAGTTCGTGATATGCTCACACTTCTTCTCCCTCGTGTCAATCAAAATGACCATAGAAGATATTAATTCTGCTAATTCCTTATCTGTATATTTAAAATGATCTATCACTCTTCTTCCTCCAAATCATCTTTTACAATAAATTTCTTGAGCCAATATTCATATTTATCCGGAACCTCTTTGTATATTTTCTTTCCTGTATTCGGATTGATTTCACCAGTTGGTTCTTTTTTATTCTTTTTATCTAAGGAAATAATATATAGAATTTGTCCTTGTTCGAATCTTTGCTTTGAAAATTGACTTGTCCACATTTTTACCTGGCGTGTTTTACCGCTATAGATTTCGTATAAAGAAATATTAACTACTGTTTTCTTTTCTTCTATATTGGACACATAATAAAAACGTTTATTTATTGTCGAATCGAAGATATTTATAATTCCGAGAATTTGTTGCTGATTATCTAACATTTCTTTCAAAGATAATTTCCTATATGGAATCATAGAAATTAATTTGAGAATTATTTTTTCAGAATCCAATTTATTAAATTGCTTTGCTGTTTCATTCCCATATTCATTCAAGATATTAAATGGAATGTTATTTTTTTCAGCTTTATCTTTAGATATCTGTTTTGTTCCATTCAATAAATCATAATATCTGGTCGTTTCAAGTAATGTATTTACATCTCCATATTTTTTAAAGTAATTAAGACGAATTAACTTGTTTATAATTGTCTTATTAATTGAATTTGAAGTAAGTGCTTTTAAAACTTCTGTAAATGATTTATATTCATTTTTCCCTAATTCATAAAGAGTATTGACAACTCCTTCTCCAAATCCTTTTACACTAGATAAATTAGGATATATTAATTTATTCTCTTCATTAATTGTAACTTTCCTGTTATCTGCTCCAAATTCATAATCACCTAATTTATATCCCCAAAACCTGATTGCTTCTTTGACCAAAGAATCTATTTTATCTTTTTTATTCTTTTCTTGATAATGATTAATTGCTACTTCATAGAATGTCTTAGTATGATGCGCTTTAAACCATGCTTGGTAAGCGGAATCTCCACCCATCGAGTAAGCATGTGGTGAATTAAAAGCGTATCTTGCAGAATCTTCAATTACATTCCATACATTTCTAAAATTATCAGTATTTCCAAATTCATCATTCCATGATTGATTTAATTCAGCCAATAGATGTTCTTTCTTCTCACCTTTTAGTTTCTTTTTTGAGATTGACTTTATAACACCATATGTTTCACCCATTTGTAATTGCAAGAAAGATAAAACTTTCATAATAGATTCTTGGTATATCATGAAGTGGGCTGTATCCGATAGTAAATCATCAATCTTTTTTTCTCCGGTGGTATATGGTTCACGATTCAAAAATGTACTAAGTAATGAAGCAAATCCTGGTCGAATAGCTGCAATAAAACTACTTAATTCTGCCAAATTCTGTGGCTTATATTTTTTAACTCGATTAGTAGTTGCTTCTTTCTCGCATTGATTAACACAACATGTAATGCCATTTGCGTAAATATCCCATGTTTTTTTGTCCCCAGCAATCATGTGTCTTAGTTCATCAAAAGTAGGGACTTCCATTCCAATACTATGAAAGAATTTATATGTAAGATAAACGCTATCTACAATAAGAAAATCTTCTTTCACATATCCAAATTCATCAAGGAAACCACCTTCAATAGCAGCACATACTGTTCTTTTGCCTGTCGATTCAGAAACTGCACTTATTAACCCTACTTCTCTACGAATATCTCCATCAAAAATAAAATGACCACATGCATGAACTTTTAAATTAATTGTGATTCCTTGATATTCATTACTCTGTTTAAATAATTCTGTATATTTTTCTGGAATATAGTCTTCTACATGAATATCATCTTTTTCATCTTCGTCTGCATATTTTAAAGCTTTATTATACTCATCAAGATATTTAGAAATTTGGTTTGCATCTTCTGGCTTTACATCATTTGCTCCTGCATATAATTGCCAAGCTGCTTTTTCTTTAAGTTTTTCTACTGCCATTAATGGATAACAACCATGCTCTCCAAGTAATTTTCTTGCTGCTTTAACAAATGGTTCTTGTGTGGCTACATTTAGATCAATATCTGGCATTTGTCCAGCTAACACACGTTCTTTTGTCAGAAAACGTTCTGGGTAGATTGGAATATCAGCATTAAATCTATCTACTGTTGTAAGTCCTAATAATTTATTTGTGATATATGAGGCAGCACTTCCTCTTGAAGTAGTTGTTAAAATGCCTCCTTCATTTTCTACTGCATCATCTACAATTGCTTTACTGGTCAAGAAATAATCAACAACACCTGCTTCCATTACTTGTTTAGCTTCATATCGAATACCGTCAGCCTTCTCTTTTGATTTTTCCTTTTCTTTTGAATAAGCCTTGTTAAGAATATTTTTATAAATATTGCATTTTTCTTTATACGTTTTATCCTTATGAACACTTGGAATTTTAAATTTCCTATCAAGAGTAATTTCATCACATTGCGTTACGAAAACATTTGTATTCATAATTGCTCTATATATTTCCTCTTTATTTAAAATCCCTTGTTCTTCAAATCTCTTAATAACTGTTTTAGTATCTGGATAATCTAGATACCATCCTGCTTCATCTGGATAATTAATATTTTTGTATTTTAAAATCTGATCTCTCTTAATTGAGTTTTCTTCTTTAATATAATGGCTATCAAGACCACATATAATTTGAATATTATTTTCTTTTGCAATTCTTAAAATTTTTTTATTGAGTTCCTTTTGTTTATCTGTATTATGATACTGCACTTCTAAGAAAAAATTATCCCCAAAATATTCATGTATTTTCAACCATATATCTTCTGCATCTTCATAATTCCAACCAGCCACACATGCTGATGTTACAATTATGTTATCTTTCGGAATGTTGAATAATAATTCTAAATCAATACGTGGTTTATAATAATATCCATCTATATTTGCCATAGATAAAGCAAAATTAATATCACCACGACCTTCAGCATTTTTTGCTGCTATAATCATATGGCAATTTGTTCGATCTTTTTCTTTTCTATCTTTTACCCAATATACTTCAGAAGAATGTACATATTTAAGATGTTCACTTTCTGCTACCTTATATACTTGGAATTGATTTCCTTGAGATCCATGTTCACCAGAATATAAACACTTTGCTCCAAATTCATGTATTCTATCAGCATATGTGTTAATTAATTCCGCACAATCTGGAGTAGAAGTATTGCTGAAATCTTTATGACAATGATAATTTTCAAGATATAACTTCTTTTCATAATCTTCTGCTGAATAAGGGAAATTAAAAGTCAATGTTGGAATTATTTCTTTGATTAATTCGATATCTGAAATATTAATCAACCTCCTCAATCTCATCACATACTGCTTTTAAAACAAATTTTCTTCCAAGAAAACCAGAATCTAATGTGCAACAAATCTCAAGCCCATCATTCATCATTGCATGATCATCCATTTCATCAAATGATCCATTGAAATTCCATTTAATAATCTGGAGATAATCATTAGGTTTAACTACTAAATGCTTATAGTTGCTCATCTGCCCAATTTCATATTCTCTGATATCATTGATGTAAAACCTTACAGGTTTAAAGTTTTCGCCAGACACGAAATCAATCTTTTTAATATAATCAACCAATTTACGTGTTACATCAGAAATATCTATTTGAACATCTATATTAATTGTTGTATCTGATTTTAATTCAGGAAGATTTGTCTCGATATAAGACAAGAATTTATTGAAATTGTCCTTTTTAATTTGAATACCGGCTGCCAATTCGTGTCCGTCAGCTTCTGCTAATTTACTATCGTTGCATATTTCTCTAAAATCATCGACTCCAATAGCTCTCATAGAACCAGAATATTTTTTACCAACATCTTTCAAAACTAATACCGGTCTTTGATATTTTTCTAATAACTTATTACCAATTAATCCTGCAACGCCATACGGAGTATCAATAATAGCAGTAAGCATCTTTTTATTTTTTTGACTCTCACACTGGCTTATTACATCCGGCATAAGTCTATTAACTTCTTCATTCTGATCTTCTTTACATTTTTTCAGTTCCTTAATATATTTCAAGACCGTTTTATTCTCATCAGCAAGAAAAGCTTTTACAACAATCTCATTTTTACCCATTCTATTTGCAGCATTTATAATTGGAGCAATACTAAATGAAATTGCTGTACTATTAAACTGAAATCCTCCAATAATTTTTTTAATGGCAGGATTATATATCTTCTGAAGTCCTTGATATACTATGTATCTATTCTCCATGATTGTCATATCCATCATATCTGCAACAATTCCACAAGCTGCTAAATCAATTAATTCATCAGCATAATCAGTTTCAAAACACTCATCTAAATATTTACAAAACTTCCATACTACCCCTGCGCCAGATAATTGTGGATTATCATAAAATCTCTGAGAAGATACAAATATTGTATATTCGTCATATGGGATATTGGGTTTAATAGCATGATGATCAAGAATAATAATATCTACACCCATTTCAAATAATTTTTTATATTGTTTTTCATTCTTATCCAAACTATCTACGATAATTAATAGGTCAAAACTTTTAAACTTGTCCAAATTCTGACCCTTTAATCCATGCATTTTGCCTTCATCAATAAATGGAACCACTGGATAACTTATAAAATGCTGTAAATATCTCGTCATTATTGCACCGGATGTCGTACCATCTGTATCAGTATCCCACAATATCGCAACGCTTTCTTCATTTTTAATAGCTTCTATAACTCTATCTGCTGCTTTATCAATATTGACCAAATCTTTAAGTGGCAATAATGCATCTTCTGTTGGTTCTAAAAATTTATCTATATTATTAATTCCACGTTCTTCGAGAATTGTATTAAAAATCTCTTCTTCATACATTCCTCTGCAATCGTTCTTGATATTATAATTCGTCATCATCATCCCCTATCATCTTTATCTCATTTGTTAATATGTAATCCAATTTTTCTTTCCCCATGTCGGATGGAGAAACTTTATCCGAATAATCTTTTCCAAAAAAATCCCAATATCCAATCTCTAATTCAATAAATCTCGAATACCCTTGCAGCAATTCTATATTTCTCATGATGTATTCCATTTTGTAGCCTACATCATGCATAAAAATTATCTTTTGTGGATTAAGCTCAAGAAGTATTTGTATCTGCTTTTTACTTATACTTCCGCTCCCAAGTGCAACACAATTTCTTATTCCGTATGTATAACATTGCATAACTGATTTTTCACTCTCAAAAATTAGAATCACTCCATCTGCCAAAAAGTTATAATTTTGTGAGAATCCATATAATGTGTTGCTCATCTGGCAAGAATATTTATAAAAATATTTCATTTCTCCGTCTTCGGTATCATAATTAAATCTTTCTTTTATTCCCATTAATTGACCAAATTGATTGCGTATTGGTATGGTAATACCTTGAGATTCAACGTCATATCCTATCTCGAAAAACTTTTGAGCATTAAGGGATATATTGTCTTGAAGAAATCTCAGATTACCAAAATGAGAAAATTCATTTAATACAGACTCGTCATATATTTTAGATTCTGAATTTGTACGTCTTTTCCTAACCCTTTCATAAAATCCTCCAAAGATACCTCTTCTTTCAAAAAAATCATAATAATCAGTGATTCCAATAACCTTTTTTACTTCATTTAAAACATCAGAAAATTCCACATGTCGCTGTGACATAATATAAGAAAATAAATCTTTTTGAATATTTCTGGCATAATCATGAACGTATAAAAATTTATTCTCTTTTAATTTAATTACGATTGATTTTTTTGATGAGACTTCATCTCTACCGAATTGCATATATTTTTCTCGAATGATAATATTACAATATCCGAAATGTTCTAAGACATCTTTGAGTTTATCCGGGTGATTTAATAATTCTTTCTTAATATCTTCAAGCATATCACCTTAATACTCCATTTTTATTTTATTTCTCCGTGTTTTGGTCGGCATTGTGCTGCCTCTCTGAAAATACAGTGATCTCCATCATATTTGAGTAAATAGGCAATTCCGTTATCACTAGAATTTGCACCGCTTCGACACTTCTCTGTAAATACCATTCTCCATACCGCTGTCGGATCTGGTTTATATTCTTCTTCAATCCATTTATCGTTTACTTTCTTTAATCTGAATGGACGACAATAGAATTTATTTTTTTCATCTAATTCTTCTGTGTAAACAGTGCGCATCAAAAATAGATTTTCAAGTACCTCTTTAATTTGTTTACCATTAGAAAGAACTCCTGCATCCAGAAATAACTTACCTTTCATATATTCTGCTAACTGTACAGAAGCCAAAACAATAAGATTGTATTTTTTTGCAAGCTTATCTAGCTCACGGCTATCCCTTACAAGTGAAAGATCCTGTCTTGCAGATGAAAAATCACTTTCTTGGATTTTAAATGTATCGTAAAGCACTGTATCGTACCCATATCTTAATACGTTTTCACGAATCTTCTTTTTTACAACATTCATATTCGCTTCGTTGATAGAGATGAACTTGACTCTTCCCTTATAATTTTCTCTCCAAAATTTTTGTACATTTGCTAACTGTTCTCTACTTTCAGTGGAAATATCGCCAGAGATCATTTTCTTTTTTGTCAACTTAAAGTATCGATTACGTTTTCCTAGCAACCAGATTATAAACTTGATTTTAAATTTCTTAACATTTTCTTCGTTGGAAATAATTAAGATTTTTCTATCATAATTCAGAAGTGCCATTAGAACAGTGATCCACCATGTTGACTTACCAGCACTAGAAAATCCACCCATCATAGATAAAGTACCTTCAAGAAATCCCATTATCTGACGAGATAGAAATGGAAAACAATTTATCTCTTCACCATTTTTATCAAATCCAGCAGTATCAAATGGTACGCCATTTTCTTCTCCTTCAGCACATGATTCTATGAATTCATCGTCAAAGTCAATTTCTTCTTCTTCAAGAATCTTGCTTGAGTAACCTGTTCCATAAGAACTTATTCTCAATTCGTACCAATCAGTTACTTCTTCTGATGTCATCTTACGAAATAATTTTAACGGAACAATCTTCTTACCTTTACTTTCTATTTCTTTGAGAAGATTAAATCCATCATCATGCATCTTCAAGATAATATTCTCTCTATATAAAATATCTATATATGTATCAAAATTCTGCACATTGATAATATCTATCTGATGCTGAATAGCTTCCCATCCACCCTTATCTTCATATATTTCAATGGTTTCTTCTGGAAGATTAGATAAAATAGTCACTTCATCTAATGAGTAGAATCCTTTTTTACGAAGTTGATTAAGCATTGCAAAATAGAATCTTCCATCTGCTGTAATGAAGTTGTCTCGCTCAAAACATGTATCGTCCAACAACAACATATCTTTAAAAAAGCAACTTACTACATTTCCCTCTGTCTCTATCCGATTTTTTAATAATTGTGCCGGATATTTTTCTTTTACACCAGAAATATATTCTGCTATGTTAATCACCTTCCTTATTCAATTTCATCAAGTCCTCTACGTTTCTTCTTCCGTTTATAATGATTTTCTATAATCTCTACTTCTACTTGTTTTACAGGAGTGTATTCCTCTTCTTTTTCTTTCTTATAATCTCTAAGATTATTGTTTAAGATGGCAGAAAAGTATCGAATCTTACCATATTCTTTTTCAAAATCTCGATGCATTACTTCGTATAAATAATCAAAATTTTCTTGCAAATAAGATAAAATCAAACTATAGTTATAATTTTTAACGAGAGCATTTATTTCTTTGAAAATCGCTGTATTTGTAACAACATATCCAAATATTTTATTAATGCATTCATATGTATCATCTTTCATTTGTCGTGCAGAAATAATCTCATTGTATTCTTGTTCATTGCAGTAGTAGGTATTGACTTTACCTACTACTACTTTGAATGCTGTTTTTTGATCTATTCTCGCACCACATTTACGACATTTTACTGTCCTTCCCATAGTAGTGCACACTCCTATTTCATCATGTCATAAATTTTTTTCAGACCATCTTCATCAACATCGTTGAGTTTTCCATACTCAGCAATAACTGATTTCACCTGAGATTTAAGCTCTTTATCCTGACACTCTTTAAACATTGTTCTAATTACAGAATTAAGATCATCTGGATAATCTGATGCTACTTCTTCTGATGTATCGACGCTATCTTTCATGTCAATATCATCAATATCTTCACTAACTGAGTTAGATGGTTCTGTGCTCAATGGAGTCTGAACGGTGGGTTTAACTTCTGCGCTTACTTTAGGTCTTTTACTAAGTTCAGTTTTAGATTTCTCCATGCCTTCTTCCACTACTTTGACGAATTCTGCTCCCATATCTGGTTTGTCGAAAATCATAAATTCTGGCACTGCCCCATCTGCAAATCTTCCACCTGCATCAATGAGTGTCGTACCTCTAAAGTAAAGCTTTCTTACTTCGTCTGTAGCATATTTCTTAGTTTTATCTCCAACTTTCTTCTCTTCAAGATCACGATCAATTACTCCTGTAAGAGTCACATCGAAGATATCCCCGAAAGCAGCTTCATAATCTGCGCCCATATTGGAAGATAACTGCATATATCCATCTTCATCGAGACCGCCCTTTTCTTTAATGGTTTTGAATTTTGTATGTGCAATTACCCACACACCAAATCCAGCAGCCTGAAGTTTTGACATATAAGGCTTAATAATATCATTTGCAGAATATTTTTCCCCTGCCGTATATCCTCCAAATGCTGCTTTAATTGATTTGCATTTCTTATTAGGATTTTCTACGTTTGACTGACGAATTGTTTCTGCATCAGCAAGAAGTGCAAGCTCATCCCCTGTATCAAATGCTACGATTTCAATATTATGTTCAATACCTTTCTTCTCAATTAACCATTTTTCAAGCTCAGTCATATCCTTATATGATGTCACCTGCGTAACATTTAAATTATCGAGCATTTTATATCCGATCTCGTTACCACAGCCAACAAGAAGTCCTCTTGATGGATCACCATATTTTGCGAGAATAACGTCTCTGAAAAGTGTGGACTTACCAAATTTCTTTGTACTTCTAAGATAAATTGAAAGGTTTTTGATATCTGGTTTAATTACATTAACTTCTGGTTTCTTAAATGCCATATGTATTTATTCTCCTCTTGTATATAATTTGTTTTGTTGATTAGAGAGCACGAAGCCCTCTAACTTATAATTCATCATCATCGTCTACATCATCTACTTTTTCATCTTCAAAAAGATCCTCATCATCCTGAACCTCTTCTTCGATAGGTTTAATGATCATATCCTCTTCAGTCCAAACTGTATCTTGACGACCTTTTGTAAATCCACGAGCAGGTTTTGCAAACTGGTATTCTCTAATTCGCTCTCCATAAACATCTCCTCCAAGATCCGCCCGAATGTCCTCCATAGTAATAATTCCTAGATCAAGGTCTTCTTTCTGTTCATCTGTAAGCATGTCCTCAGTAATTTCCGTCTTCTGTGCTCCATTAAGCATATTTACAATTGCTCCGTATTCTTTAAATGAATCATCCTCAACAATAAATTTATGTTTAATTGCTTCTGCTTTTTTCTTTGCTTTTGGATCGCTATCATCCGATGGGACTGGAATTGTAATTGTAACTGGTACTGGGATGTTAGATTTACGTCCCTGATCGTATTCCATCATATATCCATTTACGAAATACTTACCTTTTTCTTCTACGCTTAAATCATCTAAACTATCTTTATTAAAGATAATGTTAATCGTCGCTGTCGAAGATGGCTCTGCATCGTCTGCTGCAAGGTAAATTCTGCTTGGCACATATGACTCATAAACTCTCTGATTTTTTTCTGAATAATTATAGTCACCATTTCCTTTAATAAGGAACATCTTATCTTTATACTTCTCGCTATTGATTACCTTTTTAATAAAGTCGATGTAGTCCCATTCTGAAATAAACTCATGTCTTCTTTTTTTACTCTTCTCGTAAGCTTCTACAACTTCATCTTTTGATTCAAGACCTACTTCTTTTAATTCTTCATCTGTAAGTTCTTTTCCTTCATGAAGTTTCTCCGCCATATTCTGAAGTTTATATCTGCGTCCTGGTTTTTCAAGATCGAAAATAAACTTCTTAAATTCTGCAACTTCTGCAAGTCTAGGAGAAGTTAATCTTTCTTTGAAAGGAATCTGAATTGACTCACCTTTTACTTTGTTTCCATTTTCATCAGTACCGCCTTTTGTGAATGTGTAAATATCACCATGACCGTCTTCAAAAGCACCGGCTGTAACTGAAAGCATATGCCGATTATCACCACAGGTAGCGTTAAAAAGTAACTGCTTTCTTACCCAACCAGACGGATATTTGTTTTCTGTGTACGGCTTGAATTTCTCAGTTTCCTTAGAAATACTGAGTTTTCCAATCATGTCATAATTCATTAAATGAATCCTCCTTATATATGTATAATTTTTTTGTTATTTATTTAAACGCCCATACGGACGGAACACAGAAATAAATTTATGTGAATTTCTATGTAAAAGGTGATTTTTGAGTGCAAAAACCCAAGGGTATGCCTGTCCACCCATATTTATTCTCTATTCGGTTGTTTGAATATTTGGAATTTATGGATCGAATTGATCCGTGATTTTTATATTTATGTTAGTCCGAATGAAAGATTAGATTCATCGGTTCTTATCATTTGGTGCTTTATCTGATCTAAAATTGAAGAATCTGTGTTTATACTTATATTCTCTTTTGTAATCACAAAATTTTTTACGTAATTCATCAAGCTCATCTACACAAGCGCAATATCTATCAAAATCTTTTTCACATTTTTCTTTTGATAATTTTGTATTCTCTGTTTCGATATATTTATCTTCAATATAATATGTAAATGAACCATCTGAGTTACGACATCTTTTATGAATTTTTACCAACTTTTTTATGTCACACAGAAAAAATTCTTCTCCAACTTTTAGTGGAGGATTGTCAATATTATATTCTCCAATAATTTTTTGACTTAGTACATTATCTTTACAAGAATATCGCATATCATACTTTTTTGGTTTTTTGATATAATGTTCTCTTGAAGAAGTAGTACCATAAATCCAATCATACTTGACATAACTTTCATATATTTCTTCAACTTCTCGTTGTACAAATATACTTTTTGCCATTTCTATTCTCCTTCATATAATTTCAAAGTTCCATCTGAATTATAAATTGGTGTTATACCAAAAGCATTTCCAGATTCTACCATATAATACATTACATTAGTATTTTTATCATAGGCAACAGTCGTGTACCCAGCTTCATAAATATCAACAAGATCAAAATATTTATTTCCAAGCTTGTTGTTTGTTGGCGTTATGTCTCCATTACCACACCCTGTCATACAAAAACATATTGACAACCCAAGAACAATCGCTGCAATTTTCTTTTTCAAAATCTCACCACCTTGTTATTCTCCAATCCAAAATGAAATCTATGTTTACTCTACAATCATCCAGTCTTCAGATAGCATATCTGTCTGAGACGGTGTCCACGGCACTTTATTTTTAGGCGCATAAGGATTTTCTGTCTGTAATCCAGTAGTGTTGATATATATGAACGAATGCGTCATATAATTGAATGCTTCAATAGTTGTTCTTGCTGTAACTCTGTCGTATTCTTTCACTTCTTCACTCAGTTCAGAATACGGAATCATATCCGGGTGATCTGTAACTCCCTGTTTTTTCTTTTCTTCCCACCATGCGTTATGCACTGCTTCTGCAATAGTTTCAAGATTGACTTCTGGCGAATACATTTCCAGATAGATTCCTTTACCATTCCATCCTTTACGTGCCACTTTCTTACCATCTTTTAATGCTTCAATTGCTTTTCCAAAATTCATATTCTATCTCCTCCTAAAATGTCACTTTCATCCGGTTATTTATTCTTTGAATTCGTCGTTGTTTTAGCATTCTGAATGGATTTCATAAGCTGGAGGTTGTCATTAAGAACTAATGCCATTGCCTGATCTTCCGAGAATCCTGTTTTTACATATGCATCATACATATTTCTTTTATTCTCTGCGACTACTTTGTAATAGTCATCGTTCTTCACAAAGTCCTTCATAATCTCAAGCATTTCTTTACATACCATATATACAGTAGGCTTATATTTGTTGATATATTCTTTAATCATATCATCCATTGATGTATCCTTTGGTTCTTCTGTATCTAATCCCTCTGAAAGCATTTTTCTAAGTGCCATTTTTGTCATTGTATCCATATTATTTATTCTCCTTCTTAGCATTCTCTTTATCATGTTTCTTCTTTGCCATCGCAGCTTTATTAGCTCCTAACTGATTGTCCAGTTTTGCAAAAATACTTTTCATCTTTCCATAATGTGTTCCCATAATTAAGTCCTCTCTTTCTTTTCTTATATAATGTATTTAATTCTCTCTGTAGAGATTGTTTTTCTAATGGATTTCTACAATACTTTATTCTCTTTTTTAATTGAGAAATATTGAGATTTAAATTATCTTCATGCTCTCCGGCTTCTGATAATTTTTTTAATGTTTCTACAAGAGGTTTGAAGTCTTCTTCACCGAAAACATACTTGACCATATCTTCTAATTCTTTTTCGAATTTTTCTGTATCTTTCAAACATTCACCTCCTATATAGACCAAATAGCAAAGTACGAATCGTGCTTGTTATATGGCTCTCTGCTGATAATATCCTTATCTGTATATTCACCATTCTTTACCATTTCTGTAGCAATTTCTTCGCTATCCGCTTCGATTTTGCCATGAATCATCTGCTCATCTTGTTCCATTTGAAATTCAAATTTCATTGTAAATTTTCACTCCTTTTTGCTTATTTTTAATTGACTGTAAAGGATTCGAACCTTTATCTTTACGGCAATAACGTGCTATCCATTTACACCAACAGCCAAACCCGTAAACAAACGTCAATGAAAAGTATGAAAAACTATGATTTCGGTTATTATCTAACCGATGTGACAATGATGGACTCGAACCACCGACCGTAGAAAAGTATACCTTGTTCTTTGCTCTCCCTACTGAGCTAATTGCCACACTAATGTAATAGTTCCGTCACAGATTATGCGCGCTACAACCTATGAAATATAAATGTCGGAGAAAGTTTGCTGTTTAACGACACTTATACAATTCAAATATGCTTTCTCATGGCATACTTTCGTTCGGATATGTGAATCTCAACAACTAGCATTGTATCAATCCACAAAAGATGGATGGTGGATTCGAACCACCTTTATAAGATTCATTACCTCAAAGGCGCATCTTCTCGATAACTTCACTTACAACCACAGCGTTCCTACTCATACTAGAACCTGTCATGCACAACAAAATTCGTTCCGTTGCTGTCATCCACCGTATTATAAGCGCACCCATGTTTTCGCACATGACTAATACGCAATGTCTTAAGCGCACTTTTCGCTAACCTTTGTTCCAGAGTGCTTTGGAAAAGTGTAAGGTCAAGTATCTCTCATGGAGCGTACCCGACTTGAACGGGTGATCTTATGCTTATGAGGCACATGCATTAACCAACTATGCTAACGCTCCAGAAACTTACAACTTTTATGAGGTAAGTTGCCAACCTATTTGTGATAAAGCATCAATTTTAGAAAGGAGTGTCTGATTGATAATTCAGACAAACTAGGCTGGTGGGTACTGCCCCCACTAATATATGGGTCAAAGCCATATGTGTTTACTTATTCACCACAGCCCATTGTAATTTACAGTAGTTTCTTCATCTATATATTCTCTATATTGATGCCAATCGCAACCCACTGCTTAACCAATTGGATTTTGATGTGAGAGATTTATACTCCACTCTCATATATTTAGTATGGAAAAATTTGTATCCCGTGTATCATCATACAGGAGGAAACATTATTTATAATATATTCACCATTTACCAGCCCAGAGGACAACCCAAAGTCAATTACAACTATACTCGCAACCTTTTATCTGGGATTTTATAAATCTTTATATCTTTTATCTTTACTGTTTGAACTTTGTACTAATGAAAAACTTTGAATCTTTAACTTTACTCTTTGAGATTTATAACTTTTAGCTTTATAGCAGTTTACTTCTCATGCCGGAGGCTTTTGTTATCTTAATATATCTTAATATTTGGTATTTACTTTAGCATAGTAAGCCATCTGTTTTGTAAAAATTATATTCTTTATGTATCAGTTTGTTTATCTTTTTACATCGGAGTAACTGATAAAAACTCAGATGAGTCATAGTCTAAAGTTTCCAGTAAACAATGAATAATTACCTATTTATATATTCTCTATTGAATTAATACTCAATAGTGATATCTGTTGTTGCATTGCTAACACTCAGCGCAGCGTCGATTCCGGCTTTAAATTTAGAAATCTCATCTTCCAGTTCGTCGATTTTATCCTTGATACCAATTGGATCAACCATCTCATATGTATGTGCTTCAATGTAAGCCTTTCTCATGGTTTCATATTCGCTTGCGTTGATTTTACCTTCTTTAGAACCATAAATACCATCCAGATGAATCTTTGCCTTTTCAGCAACATTGGCATTCTCATCATTGATCTTATTGCAAGCTTTTGCATACTGATCTTTCATTTCTAGTAAAAGAGTTTCTTTTAAAGCAATACCATGCTGTTTCATATAGATAGCTTCCGCAACTGTATATTTTTCATATTCTCCTTTAAGATGTTTTTCTGCATTGGAATTCGTAATTGCTCTCTTAATTGCGATTGCTCGTTTAATCAAATCGTTGGACTTGTCATATCCGGAAACGACTGTTTTTTTGAACTCTTCAATACTTACTCCATTAATCTTCTGATTTGAATGGATGTTTTCTTTACAGAATGTAGATTCTGTAACTGTTTTATAGATTCTGTCATTAAGAATCTTAAGTTCTGCTAATCCCTGATGAATTGTCATTGTCTCTTTTGTCATAATAATTTCTCCTTTTTATCTTTAAATTTTAAACTTTGTACTTATTTATTCTCTATTTTTTAAATCTTCTCTGCATCTATTTAACAACCGAATAACAGTTTCGATTAATGTATATTCGCCTACTTTTTCATAACAATTGCAATCCAAGTCAATTGTTTCTATACATCCATTTTCGTTAATTGCCGTATAGTAATAATCTCCATCCACATCAATTACAACCATTAAAATATCTTCTTCATTATCTAAAAGGATATCTCCAACAGACGCATCTTTTATATATTCCTTAGAAGACACTTCCCAATCGATTGCTATATAATCCGGCAGTTCGAATATATTATTTTCTAATTCCCATTCACATCCTTTCTCTTTGAAATAAGTATTCCTATCTTTAATTTTAAAAAGTATGTCTGGATCTAGTTTTCTGAAACATATCTTACCTTCTTGCATAGCTTTAATTGCTTCCGTAAAATTCATAATTATGTATTCTCCTTTCTTTACTGTCTCTTTGTCAAATCTCGCCTTTTACAATTCTCTCATTCACACTCATCACAAACTCTTGAATGGCTTTGTAATTCGGTTTATCTGGTAAATCTGTATTCTCTTTTGCATATTCCATTTTCTTTTCATATTCATCCACCAGCTCAAAGAATTCTGGAATTGGTTGTCTATTATCATCTAAATAATCGCCATTTCTAATCGACATCAGAAGATCATGTTCTTTCTCTCTATATGTCACTATTTCTTTATTCTCCAGAATATCAAGACACATTATATAAAGTCGAATCAGATGCATCATGTGTTTTCCAAGCTTTCCATGCTCAATTGCATGTTTATTCCTTTTACCAATCTTGGAATAATCTTTTACTACATTATTCATTTCAGACCACATTGCTTTATAATCTCTAAGAGGATATTTTGTAAGTTTTACATCCATATAGATTTCTGAATCAAGATCCTCACTATCAGATTTGTCAATGTACAATTTGATTGCATCATCTGGGTATTGAAAATATCTTTCTTTGAAATTCACAGAAGCATTATTAATACTATTCAAAATATGTCTCTCTCGTTGTTCTTGTCCCACAAGTCTTACTGCCTTGTTATCCAAACGTCGCAGTTGAGAATTGGCATAACCACCGAAAGAATTTACTGCCTTCTTAGATAAGAACATTTTTTTATTCTCTAAAAGTTCTTTCCCTATTGGTGATATGTATAAGTAATGTTCTGGCTTAAGTCCAAGCATTTCAATTACATTTGGATTACAATTAGACAAGAGACTTACAATTTTTACAAATGAATAAATCACGGTATCTGTTTCTTTATTCTCTACTTGCTCAAATCCGTTCCCAAATAGAATTTCTTTCTTTGAATTCAATGCCACACCTCTGCAATCAACATCACTGGATTCTATATTTGTGCCATATGAATAACTACCGCCAAGACCAAGCAGTATAATATTCTCTCCAAGATGTTCATTCGTCCTAAGGAAATCATATTCTTGATTGTTCAATTTCTTCTTTATTTTCTCTACAGTCAATATTTTCATCTCCTATCTGTAATTATTTATTCTCCTATTCCTAATAGCATTTTTACATTCTCGTAAAAAGTTTTCAGATATTCATTCTTTATAGAAAATAAACCTGCACTTTTGTAATAAGAACAATATACTTTCATTAGACTTTCTATCCCTTCATCTGAATACCCCATAGCTCGCAATGTCAATTTGCCAGGCAATCCATCCGTCAGTAAACCATTTTGTTTCTGGAATTCTTTAATTTTCTGATAAAAGAGTCCTTTTCTCATAGAACCATATCTTAAAGAAGCTAATCTGGATTGGACTTTTTGAACGTCTTCATCTTTCAAAAATTTCTTTCCAATTACTTCCATAGATTTTGGATCATCCAAATACAAATCAGACCTCATATTTGTATATTCTCCTTCTATTTTTATATTTCTTTTGAATACCATGCAGAGTTTTTAGGCTCTGTATGGTTGGAATTATTTTTGATTATTTGTTATCAGCAACAACAGTATTCGCTCCGGTGGTAGTTACCCATCCGAATTTAAGTCTTGCTTCTGCTTCTTTCATATGAATAAGCTCATCTGTAATAGATGAAGAAATGACTCTATTCGACTCTGCTTCAGCATTGGCTTTTGTAATCTGAATCTGAGCATCTGTCTCTGCCTGAATCTTTTCTGTCTCTTTCTGCACTTTCACTTTCTGCTGTTCTGCTTCTGCCTGCTGTTTTTCCTGCAATGCGGTTACACGATTATCAATTGCAGTTTTTAATTTATCATCTGGATGAACATCAATAATCGAAGCATCAAGAACTTCAATACCGTATTTTTTAGTAAAATCTTTATTCAAATATTTTGTAATATCAGAATTAATCTTAGATCTGTTTCCAGAATAGATATCCATCATGGAATAATCAGTTGTTACTTCCGAAATCTTAGATTTAAGAACCGGCTTGATTCTACTTTCTACAATATCGTCTCCATCCATGCCACGGAATTTCTTATATGTATTCACTACTGTGTCTGGATTGTATCTATAAGACATCTGAAAAGTCAAATCCTTTGAATTGATCAAAATCCGCTTTATATAAATCTCCATGATGTACCACAAACGGAAAATGGTACTGAGAAACTGCAATAGCTTCAGGCAGAATCTCATATGTATGATATTCTTTCACCGGAATGCCCAACTTTTGTAAAGCATATAATCCAGTTTCTACTCCTCCACATAGACTTAACACTCTAAGTCCATCAGTGGAAGTTTTTCTTTCATTTATATTGCTCAAATTGCCTTATTTTTCAAGGCTTACGTAAGCATCTTATCTAGAATTACTCTACTTTCCTTCCATATGTAATTAATTATTTGCTCTTTCACGCAGCATTCATGACTACCGAATGAAAGAAAAATTTCAATTCATTTTATTTCTAATCAAACAACCCATATCCAAACTGATGATTTAATTCTTCATTCCAAAAACCATTGATACATTCATAATCCTGTTGCTCAATTAGCTTATACGTAAAATCTTCCGGCATTGACAAAGAAATAAAATTCATAATAAGTTTCGCACAGTCTTCATCCTTTTCAATGTAATATTCATCTCTGTCTTCGTAGTAATCAATTTCATCAAAGCAACCAGCCTGATTTAAAATTTCAAATGCTGTTCTGGTAATGCCATCTTCTCCATATTCAGTCCACACTTGTCTCTCGCTTCCATATCCTAGTCCAAGACCTGTATAATCTTCATTATAATTGAATGTAACACCTAATTTTCTACAACTATCTTTATACGCTTGTCTAATTTTATGTACATCATAATTACACTCAAATAAAAAATCCTCTGAAATTCCATGTCCATCTTCTGACCAATCGCCCAATACTAATTTATAAATCATATATTTATTCCTCCTAAACATTAAATTTTAACCAAAAACACGATATATCCATTCATAGTATTGTAATAACCCAAGCATAAGGACTAATTCCTTCATTCATAATTTCAGCTAGTTCATCTACTTTTTCTTGATGGTTGTGTGCTTCGTCTACAAAACTTTTCATCTGTGAATTAAAATAAAATTCTTTAGACTTATCCATACATCTTAGATATGTTTCTGATTCATGAATATATTCTCTTATTACTTTCAACATTTTTGGAATATTATCTTTAAGAATCTGCTCATCTGCTAATTCCAATGGGTACAAAATATACAAATCTTTTTCACATGATAACGAAAGGACTCTTTCATACACAGTGTCTGATTGTAGACAATGTTCACGTATTCTTTCTTCAAATGTCAATCCACTTTACTCCTTCACAATCATATCTAAGAACAGTAATCTATCTTTGTGTATACTGATCTCACAATCTTTCCACTTATCCATCAATTCTCTTGTATCAAACCCATGAGGAACTACAATTGCGTAGCCATGTGGAGTTTTATGCAATTCATGATTTTCTGTTTCAGAACAAAAGTAAATATCATCGATAAAATCATCTACTTTTTTTTCATCATCTACGTCGAAATCAAACAACCATTTACTTTCATCACGATTTTCTACATGCTGTGCAACCGAAGCTAATGTACGATTCAGCTTTGTCATACTTGGTTTATCTCTAAGCAATCTAATGATGAATTCTTCTCTTATCTTTTCTTCATTTCTAGAATTTACAGACCGATATAATCTTGTTTTTTCGCCAGGAACTCCATCCGCTGCAAATCTATGAAATTCTTTGATAATCCTATCCTCGTTTTCTTTGTATTCTAAGATAGTCTTTGCACGTTCTTTGAAATTGGGAACATTCTTGTTGTCCTTGTTTCTAGAACGAATTAAATAGACATACAAATTAGACATTATTTCTCACCTCTATTCAATTGTTATTTTTTTTGAAATTTTGAGCGAATCGCTCTAAGATTTTATTCTCTACATATAAAAGGATGTGTCATAGGTCTATTGTCTTCAACAGAAATTCTATATCTTGATGTGCAATAATATATATTTTTATCTTTCGCCAACGATTTAAAATTATTAGCGAATACATCCAATATACTTTCGCACTCTTGACATATATATTTCTTTGTTTTTACTACGTCCCCATTGTCTTTGCGTTTTGGCAAATAATACTTCTTTGTTTTTGCTTTATTTCCACAAATATCACAATATTCTTTAATCATCTTATGATTCACCTCCAGTTGAAAGCGGAATTTCTACCGCTATCTATACTCCATTCTTGGATACTCAACACCCAAAAATTCTTCTTTATATCCGCATTTGTTGCACTCATGTATATTACATGGAGGGTATGTACAAAAGCTTTCGCCAGTAAACTCCATTTCTCCATCACATCTACTGCAAGGCATCGTGACTTTGTACAATTTAACTTCTTTTGAAACCTCAAAATCTTTGTAGTTTTTTGTTCTGTTCGTTCTCTCAATTTTCATATTAATTATTCCTCATTTGAAACAGATTTTTCATCCGGTAACGTATAAAGCCGTCCAATATAATTGTCTTCATCAACGTCTCTAAATAATACGCCTAATTCACCCTCATGCCTATCTTCTCCAACCCTTATGATGTATCCTTTTTTCATTAGAATTCTTATAGTGCCTTCAGATAATCCCTTATACCATTTTCCAACAAATGTAGGATCAACTACACCATATTCGATATTAATTTTTATCTCTTTTGTTATCATTTTTGCAGTATTTCTATCAGAATATTTTCTAGAAAAATACTTTCTCATTTTTTCTGCACTAATCATTTTTACTCACTCCAATCTAACTTTAAACCACATTTAGGACAATACTGTTCTGATATAGATATAAGTTCTTGATCGCCACAGCGAGGACAATCACCTTTAATTGCATATGGTTTATCATTGAAACCATACAAAATACGTCTGCGCTTGACCTTTTCTCCATTTGAATCGTCCAATTCAATTAAATCTTTAAACATTGCGAATCCGCCAACCATTGCATTCATCTCGTCGCAACTGCCATTCATACAAATGTCATTTGCTACATTTGACGCAGCAATTCCGCAGTTGAAATAGAAGTTATTGTCATGATTGCAAGCCTTTAATCTTAATTCTAAGCCTTCTATTGGAGTATCTTTATCTGCTTTCATACTTTCTGTAATAATTCTATCTGCTTCTCGCACCATGTCATCATAAGACCATTTAGGATTTCCCATATTTTACCTCCTACCAATCATTTCTAAAAACTACGTATTCTGTATCCCAGTCAATTTTTAAATCTTTTAATGAATTATACGCATCTATATAAGTGTGTGCCATATTATCATTCAACCGTTTTGTTGCGATATCATATAACGTTGTAGTTTTTACTTTATTCTCAATCCATTTTACGAAGTCTTCATAGATATCTTTTGTGACAATTCTTGCTTCATCGTTCTCAAGAGGCTTTTTTATAAAGTATTCTTCGAAAATATCTTCACTGAACCAATCTGCCACGATTGATGCCTCGTCTTTCGGAATGTCATAATTTTCTGGATATTCCCACATATATAAATAATTTTTATATAGGTCTGAAAAAGAATATGCAATCAATAGATGTTTTACTTTCTCAATAGCTTTCTTTTTTACAATAATTATGCCACCGTCATATCCCATGCAAATTCACCTCCATGAAAGTAATATTTAAACAGGCACAGCGACATCGCCATCCCCAAATAAGCTTACAAAAAGCAAACCATTACGACGAATAATTTCACTTGATAATACATATTTCACATTATCAGTTTCCCTATTATTAAGACTATTATTTATCTTTTTTAACGCATCTTCTTCATTTTCTGCTAACACAACTAGCATTTCTGTCCGATTATTAGCTTCCCATTTTCCATTTTTAAATATCACTCTTTTACAATCGACTGAATAAAAATCCATATACCCTCCTACATATCTCCACCGCAAAGGCATGCGAAACAACTACAGTCCATACATTCTCCATGTCCTGTTTCCATACATTCTCTTGCATTGCTACATAAATCTTTATCTTCCGGTACTTTTGTTACAAAGTATCCATTATTTTCTAACAATTTAATTGCTTCTTTAATATTATTCTCCATATTATCACTCCTTTGATGTGGGCTGATACCACAATCCCATCCGTCTCCACTTTCACAACAACAACCTACAAGAAGTTTATAATTATTGCCACACATGATTCTAGCAATTTGATCAAGATACCACACTTTGTTTTCTGGATTTTTATAATGTGCAGATTCCAATAATAAATCTTTAATCGCAATTTCTTTCTTTGTATATTCATATATTGTCTTTTTATATGGTGCTACAATCTCTTCACAATCAAATAACATTTAGTCACCTCCTAATATAATTCTTCTATATTCTTTCCCTGAAATTTTGCCTTGTTTCATATCAATATATTCTCCAAGATGATCATCATACAAATCCATATGAGTATCAGATAAGTATTCTCTGATTTTTTCAATAGCATTTTTCTTCTCAATATGCCATTTACTTTCTTCCACAAGAGTTTCACTAATCATAAAACAAGCATCATAATATTGTTCAATAATATAAATAAGCTGTTCTTTTGAAAGTTTTGATAAATTTTCTTTGATATATATACTTGCCATAACCATTCTCTCCTAAAACCAACTAAATTCACCGGCAATTAGCATCTTCTCAAGATTGTGCGCCTGTCGAATTTCACGCTCCGTTCCTTCACATTCACCTTTTGTAATCTCATGCACTTCACCATTTGTATGCACAAAAATTCTGCCGAACTCAAACTGGCAAAAATGTGGCTGCGTAGTATGAATCACTTCTTGCTCCGCATCGATCATCACTCTAGTTTCTGCGTATGTAGTACAAAGATAGGCTGTGTTTTCAAACTCATCAAATCCTACCTTGTCCATCCAAATATGTACTTCTCTTTCTGTCATCTTATACTCTCCCGTTTTTATATAATTTTTATTATTTTACATATCGCTAAAATGATCATAAAAGTAAACAACTCGAATATTATTCCACATACAATTGAGATTAGAAATGACTCTACAGTACTTCCTCCCTCTAGTATGCAATAAATAAATATAATGAGCGCTGTTGATAGAAATAATAATATGCATAGTTCTAATATAATAAGGTTCATCTTTTTCTATCTTTCCAAATCAGTTCTTCGATATGATTCTCTACCGCCTGATATGCATCCAGTCTGTTTTCCCATTTAATTATCCTTTTCTTGGCTTTTTCAATAATAAATTGCTCATCGTCTTCAATACATTCTTTTTCTGCTACCGCTAAAAAGGTTTTTTCTTTTTCTAGATTTTCTTCGCATAAGTTGCATTGTTTATCTATCCAATTCAGAAGATCAAACAAATCTTTGTTCTTACTCATGCTATTCTCCCTCTTAATAATTCTGGATTATCGAAAATATTTCCTACAATTTTAATGTCTTCCAGACACGGTAAATATCCAAATTCTGTTCCGTAATTTTCTTTGCCGTTTGTCGCTTTAAAGCCAAATTCTTCTTTATCCCAAACTATTTGCCATGCATACTCTTCGCAATCAATAGTAGTACAATGAATAATATCGTTCTCCCAAATCATTTTCTTGTTCTTGTCTTCAAATCCAACACATTGACAAATTGTATCCTGGTCGATTTCATACTGTAACATTTGATTTGGTAGTTCCCAATCGGTCATTGTCTCATGTAATATGTAATGATGTACCGGAACAGGAGAACAATCACCAATCGGACAATGTGTTGTTTCTGCTATTTTGTAATAATAACCAGTTACCCATTCTCTAGTTCTAAGCGTCTTTGCCTTTACTATATATCTTTCTATATTCATTTCTGTCTCCAAACAAAATTATTCTTCGCTCAAATATTCGGCAGCATCCATCATTACTTGTTCGCTACAATGAATTTTCTCTACTGCATAATCAAAATCTTTATATGGACATAATTCACATGAGTCTGCATTGGCACAAATTATTAATGCTTTTGCAACATCTTTTTTTGATTTATACGCCATATACTCACCTCCAATGAAATGCGTGTTTCATTTGTTTTTATTTATTATTCTGGAATTATAATATCAAAAATTTCTTCCTCATTTTTTATATTATCTTCCATCCAGGACACCAAAAACCCTTTATTTTCAAGGTTTTTAAACTCTTCGTCTGTATAAAAGTATCTACTTAGCTTAATTTCGATGATCTTATCATCTTTTTTGATTATTTCTTGAAAATTTATAAAAATCACCACCCAATGAAACCAACATTTCATTAATTATTTATTCTATATATATCATTATGTGTCTCGCCGTCTGAAAAATAGATGTCCCAATCGTCAAATAGACTCTTAATTCTTTTTTTACTCATGGAGTATTCATTTATATGTGTAAACACAATAGATTTTTTATGTCCAAAACCTTCAACATCTTTTATACATCTATCGTATAATTGATCTAAATCGAGCAAACCATATCTCAAAGTATCTTGATGCGGATTTGGAACATTAGTCTTATCATACATTCTTTGATTGATTAGCGACTTGTCACATTCAGATGGGAATTGCCCTGCTCCATGCCTTGTTAAATATGTCCTTGACACATAACATGTCTCAATGTTAATATCATCGTCCCATTTCACATTTTCAATTATTTTCTTTGGATTTTTTATTCCTGTGTTAGAGGGTGTAAGATGTGGATAATATTTCAGATTATTTTGATCAAGTAAAAGACCTTGTGCAGCTTCAAATACTATATTCTCGTACTCATTGAGAAAACATTCATCAGAAATCGTTGTTGCTACTTCGTTCATAAAATCCCAATCTTCCAAACAATGATCGTAAATTCCTGAATCATTGAACAAATCTTCCCATTTCTTAGTTAAGACAATTCCTTCTCTGTCGAAAATCTTTAAGTAATAATCTCGGATATAATCGGAGGCATACAAAGTAGTTACTCCGGCTTTATATCTTTTAATTGTCTCATAAATTCCAAGACCACAACTTCCATGCTTATTCTTTCCACGTTTCTCTTCTATAATTTGATTAGCCATCATATCATATGGAGTTGTTACCATACAATGTTGATTTATATAAATGTTCGGACAATAGCCTAGTTGTTTTAATTCATTGTATTCTTGCTTAAAAATAATCGGATTGCAAATAAAGTCTTCTGAGAGATATGTATCCGCTTGATTGAAAGTCCCTGAGCCAAAATGATGAAAGACATGTCTGATTCCAGTTGAGGTAACTACAGTATGTCCTCTTTGCGCTCCACCATTCGAACAAACAACAATACTATTAGGTTTTTGCGAGAAATAATCTGTCATCAAACCTTTTCCCTCATCTCCAAAGTTCTCAGGCTCCTATGACAACTTTAATGTTCTTCATAGGATACACCACCTCCTTTATAGTTATATTCTCCAAAATATTTTTCTTCTGCTTGCTCACGAATATGAATAGCTTCATTTATATCATCAAAATATCCTAATCGAACTTTAGAGTTATATGCGCTTATTTCTGCTTCCCATTTTCCATATTGCTTATTATAAGAAACACCTCTATGACCACTACTATTATTTGATTGAAGTCTTTTATTCATTTTATTTTCAGAAGAACAAACCACTCTCAATTGTGCTTTTCTATTATCATTAGTTTTGTGATATATGTGATCTATTTCACGTTTGTCGCCCTTTGTTAATCCCATTATTAATCTATGCATCAATACATCATCTTTATCTGTACGATTAACAACATATCCATTTTCATCTATATACCAACAATAATCTTTGATTTTGTCATAATCCTCTAAGTCGAAATAAAACTCTTCTCCTTTAGTTGTGTATCCAATACCATATTCTCCACTAAGATTATACGTATTATATTTTTTATTCTTTTTTCCATTTATTTTTCCAGTCAAACTTCCACTTCTTTTTGCATTTTTTAAATGTTCACAACCACAAGAAGTTGTATTTCCATTTTTCAGATTGTATCCAAGAACCAATACTTCTTTACCGCTTCCACAATCACAAGAGCAATACCATCTTGTATCTCTATTTCCATTCTTTTTTACTAAATCTTCTCCTCTTCTAAGTACGGTCAAATGACCGTACTTATTACCTGTTATATCTATAAATTTACTTATCTTTTTTATCTCCTATCTTACCAAGTAATCCCTTCTGAGTTAGAAGGTGTTACAACTGTATCTGTTATATTATTCTCCGCTTCATTGATGATAATATCCACAATCTCATTCGTAATATTATCCATAGTTACTCTTCTAAAATGAACATCGTCAAGATACTTTTTATAAGATTTTTCAATCTCATCTTCATCCCATCTGTAACCATGACTTACGTCTAAATGATAAATATTAAATTTCTGAGAAGCTTCATCGTATAAGTCTTTTGTTTCTACGTCTGACTGAAGATCGTCTCCAGTTACCTCCATTAAACCACTTCTTCTGCCTTTTAATGGGAGATATGGATTAAGTTGTTCATCTCCCATCGTGATAATAATTCCTTTTTTACCACGATTTAAACAATCAAGTTTGGTGTGACGTGAACCGAAATACCATGCAGCTGTATATGATTCAAAACTATTTCCACCTCCTCCAAATTCGAAGTAAATTTTATCCAATTGTTCAGCGATGCGAATATCTGACTCAAACTGAGATACCTGAATTGGACAACCATCATATGCTAAATCCCCAATTCCCATAATCATAAACTCTACATCTTTTACGTCCTTGTAAAGTTTTGTCATAATTACATTTAACTTTTTAGCAACTTCGACAGCTGCATTTCCCATACTTCCAGTAACATCTAAAGCCAAAATAACCGGCAATGTATTTGGATGTTCTTCTGAATCACAACACTCTCTAATAACATTTTTGGGATCTAATGCCGGATCAAGATATTTTGCCTTAAACATCTCCTGATTACTATAGACTGAATCGATAACCCCAGACTTCGAAACTGATCTTCCTACTGATTTTGAATAACTTTTAAAACTATCACTTGTCCATGAACCACATCCCATACTATGCGTCCTCCTCTTCTGTATTCTCTACTTCATCTTCATCGTTCATATCGAAATCAAACATTCCGTCAAACATATCTCCCATATTACCTCCCATCATCATAAACGGTAACATTGCGCTCATACCATTATTTGCACCAATCATACCAGTTGCATTTCCGTCGTTGCCCTTCATCATCTGAGAAAGCATCATATATTTAAAAATATTATTTGTACCTTTCTTGCCTTTCACAGCGTCATTTCCAAACATTGATACAATTTTTCCATAGAAATATGTATTCCCCATAAATACATGTCTTTCCGGAAGAATCGTTTCGATTGTAGAATCTTCATAATTGATAACAGTAATCTTATTTTCTTCTACTTCCATAACGCATTTTGGCTTTCTTCCGGTTCCATCATTTGCAAGAATAATATCTCCTTTAGACACTTTGTTTGTTGGAATAACAAAGAAGAATTCCTCTCCAAGATCGAATACAAAATTATTACAATTTGTAAGTCTACCAGTTTTTACATTATAAGTTTTATACCCATTAGAAGTTTTAACTGCAATATTCCCATTCATCGACAGTCTACACATTCCACTTCCTACTTTTCCAAACATTCCATTTAATAAATTATTCATCATATTTTTATCTCCTTTTTGTTTTATATATTTCTCCTCATGAAAGCAACGTTCGCTTATTTTCCTCTATTTACTCGTAAAAATTTTTCTATCTGATTTTTTATTTCCACAGTAATTTTCACTTCATACATTTTGGGAACCAGCATCCCCAGTTTATCTTTTTCTTTGGAGCAAAATCTTTAATTATCTTTTTGGAGAGAATCTCACACGCTTGAGTCCCATTACAACTATCTGTAATATAATATCCAGGCATAAGAGCTTCACTAATCTCGTATACAGTGCTACACACTTTTTTATAATTTTTTCTATACCACTCCAATTCTTCTTCTAATTTTTTAATTTTATCTTTCTTCTTCATACCCAAGTTCCTCTTTTAATTTCTGAATACACTGATTCGAAGTCAAAACAACTTCTCCCGGAAGCAATACAATACTACCGTCATACTCTGAAATAAACTTTTCAACCTTATGCTTATATTCTCTAAGCTCTCGCAATTCTTTTTCTGATTCTTTCAGTCCATCTTCATATCCGGTTTGATAAAATTTTCTTCTGCTGCAATTTCCACATCCAGACCATGACATTTGCTCTGAGTTCTTCCTTATTTGTTTAAGATTCTCCTGTAAATTCATAATGTCCATCCTCTATTCTTTATTCATATCATTTATTTTCCTATCGAAAGTATTGCCATGTAGATTCGAAAATCATATCATATAAATAAGACACAATCATCTGAAAACGAACACCTTTCATCCCAGTTAATTCAATATTTTCATTTAAACCGTCCATGATATAAAGAATAAAATCATTTATGCCTTTTCTTGTAATAGGAACTTTATGACGAATGTGCATATTAATGTAATCTATCAGCCCATCTACATTTGTGTTCATAACAGTATCGAATGTTTTTATATAATGTTTATCCGCTGCCTTGTTCAGTGCTTCCGAATCAGTCATACCGTATGCCGTCTCAAAAATGAAATCCCAAAATTCAGGTTTTACAAATTTCTTTTTTATATCTTTAACCGTAATTTCATCCAACATTTATCCTACCTCTTTCTCAAATTACCAATTACTTGTACAATGTGCATCGATTTCAATTTCTTTATTGCACCAAGGACATATAATATATTCGATATTCCAATACTCTCGCTTACCAAATGTGCCTGTCTTTGTAGAAACTTTCTTCCTGCGTATATCATTTAAATCATATTCCATAAGACATCCACATTTTTGGCATTTCTTTTGTATGTTTCCAACACTAATTATTTTCATAATTTATCACCTTGAAACTGCCGTTTAGTTACCATTAAAAGATTGGAAATCGCACTTCCACATCATATGGACTAAGACATAACAAATGTCTAAAAACTCCTAATTCTTTAGTCATTTCTTCTTTCTCTTTATCGTTTAAATCAATAATCTTGTTGACCTCGTTTTCTATACCACGACAAAGCATTTCTGCTCGCCAGAGCGTTTTACTCTCTTCTTCGGTTAATCTAATTGTTTTTTGTTCTACTTTCATATATATATCTCCTAAAATATTCCACCACTTTTGTAGTCATCAACTCAAATATTTTACCGTCAGATACGCCAGCACCAAAGTTATATATAGAGGACATGCAACATAATAGAATTTATATTCTGCATCTTTTTTCTTTGATATAATTTCTGCTAGTCCATCTATGAAATATATAAGAGAAATACCCATTGCCAAAGCTACTATTTGTTTTTCCATAATCACTCTCCACACCATACATATAGTATGTCATAATACAGTCACATACTATATATAGTTATAAATTAACAATGAAATATCGGTTTCATGACCATTCAAATTTTCCGCACCCTACTCTGCCAGGAATCCATGCGTTGTTACTTTGAATTGGTTGATAAATATTTTGTGGGAAATCAAAATTACAATACTCTCTATATCTGCAACATTTACAACATTCTTCTTCATATTTTTCTATTCTTTTTTGTTTTGGCATTCTCTTATATTCTCTCATCATATACTCATATAACAAATCAGACATACGTTCTTTGTCTTTCTCTGCATATAAATATTTTTCTTTGTATTTTTGTAATTCTTTTATCTCATTAATAAATTCATTTATCATATATATCGCCTCATATCAAATAATTCCGAGTGTTTCATCTTCGTATTTACACGCTCTTGCTTTTGCAAACATATCTTCATATTCAGACAAATTAAACATTCCAATCGTACATTGAGAAATCATATGAATGATCCTTTTATACATGGCATTAGGAAATAGTTCAGTATTTTCATTTAACGTTACATCCACAAAAAGAAATCTTGCTTTATTTGGATCTCTATTTATAATTTCCAATGCTAATGGTTTTAGAAACAAATGCAACGCAAATGGAATATCCATAACAATGTCGTCGCATCCTGAATAATGTTTATGATAATAAGCATTCATTGCTTCTAGTTCATCATCATATAATCTCTTGTTATACCAACCTTTGCAAATTAGGTAGATATCTGTTAATTGTTTATTCTCTGTCATCTCTTTTAACTCCAAATAATTCGCATAAATCATTACTCATATTTATTATTTTGAAGAATCTATGAGCAATTTCTCCATTCATATGGGCTTCGCAGAGTGCTTCGGCTGCTTTTGAGTGTTCACTACAATCCACAAATTCTTTATAAGCATCAATCATATCTTCCCAAATTCCAATTGCTTCTCCTGCAATCAAACTTTTCTGTCGGCTTCTATAACATTTCTGTAACTTATCATTTGGCATACCACAGAATAAATTTCGTGATACGTGATTTTTAAATATTCCCATACTTATTCACCAACCTCCGATACATCAAGTCCTAACTTTTTCATCGCTCTTTCCATTACAGCTTTTTCAAGTTTCTCATGCACTCGATCCTGAACCCGATCAATCGTATCATCCATAAGACATTCAACAATATCATCCGGATTAATAAGATATTCACGATAATCATGCATGTCATCTCTAACTTGCTCAACAATCACATCAACAATACGCTTTTTCATATCTTCAACATTCTCTTTACCAAGAAATTGCAACAATGGATTGCCAATGTTTGCTTCTTCGATTTTACCTTCAATTGACATATCTCTCATTTCTTATTCTCCTTTTATCTTCGCATAGAAATCGCAATATGTTGAATCAAAGTAATCATCTACTCTATCCAAAAACCACGGCTGGTTTAGAATATCATTTTTCTTATCATATTCTTTCCAATTCCAACCGCCCATTCTTGAATGAATATATAATACATTTTCCACGCCAGCATATTTATTCCAAAGATCATACTGCTTTTGAATCTTTTTCTTTTTCTTCTTAATCTCAAATTTTAGAATTTTACGCTTCCACCCATGAATTCTATCCCATCGAATTCCGATATATTTTGGATATTTACTATCTTTGTCTTTAATAAGATAATAATCTTCTAGGATATTTGTCCATGAACTATATTCATGGTATTCTGGGTTTGCCCTCCAGAATGGAACTGCTTCACATAATCCTTTTGCTACATCAATGACAGATTTGTTTTGAATTTCTTTTATCTCTTCTTTAGATAACGGCTCCTCGTTCTCCATTAATCTATAACCACGAATACGTGGAATTTCAATCCCATTATTCTTTGCAATTTTATCCAATTCTCCTATATTCATGTATGCTCCAAGATCCATTCAATACACCTCCTGAAATTTCGATTTCATCAGTTTATCTATTTATTCTCCAACCTCTTCAATCTTCTTTACATACCAGCTATGTGGAACTTCAAATTTCTGAAGATACACCGGCACTTCTCCAATTGCATTAAAATAAGCCATGCGAAGATCCATTTCCTTATCAGTTCCATAGTTTTCTACTGGTAATACATATTCAACTTCTTTGTTACTTCTACATTTCCAGACCTCTTTAATCTGATTCTCTACACCGGAATCACAATATTCGTAATACAACTCTGGAGCCATAAAAATAAGGTTTAACTTTGTCTCTGGCACAATTTCATGTACCCTAACATCTACATAATATTTCATTACTTCCACCCATATTCTTTCTTAAGTTGTTTGAATTTCTTTTCAAATAACCTTAATTCTTTGTATGTAAGTCTTGCCGGTTCCTCTGATATTCCTGGAATTGATGAATATAAAGCAAATTGATTATAGAGTATTTTTACAACTTTATATTTAGTATAAATGTGAACCGATGCAATCTTTTTGTATACGACTCCATAGTCATCTTTTTTATCCAATAGCCATCCTGCTTCTTTAATTTTTCTATCTAAATTTCTATTCCATATCATCTTTGTCACCGCCAAATCCAACAAAATTCGTCAAGGTAATCAACCCTGGAATCAATAATACCCATGCATTATCGGCATTTTGATTAATAATCATAGACTCAATCACTACTAAAGCCGTACAAATCCAAGCCGACATCAAAACCTTACTAGAATCTTTCATACTCTCACCTCTTTTTGAAATATGGCGATCTATTTCAGACCGCCATATAATATACTGTTATTCTGTTACTAATCCTTCCTCTTTAGCAGTTTTCATTATAGTTACAATTGTCCCACAATATAGACGCATATCTTCTTCGAATGAACATGCTGGTGTATCAATCGATCCAGCACCTCCTCCGAACTCTTCAACCATATCATCCCATTGTCTGACACGTACTTTATCTCCTACCTTATACTTCAATATGTACTACCTCCTATTTTATATACTATATATTGTGTTTTATACTTTACCGTACACTATATATTGATTAATTTTGTCAATGAAACATGCTTTTCATCTAGCTACTAATAGTGTGGCTAGTTATGAAACCAACCACACCACATACTATTAATTTAAGTCCGCAAGCAACTTATCCAAATCTTCATCAGACATATTCTCAAGAGCTTCATCTTGTCTTTTTGCTTTGATTTCAAGAATACGCTGTCTCTTTTCTTTGTTCTTCTTTTCATTCTCTCTTGCTTCTTTTTCTGCTAATTTTTTGTTGACGATATATTTGATAATCTCAATTTTATTAGTTAAATCTTCATCTTCTTTGGTCTTTGCGTTTAAAAGGCTTTCTTCTTCTGATTTTTTTACTTCTGCATTGAGAGTCTTGAATACAGAATCGAGATTTGTGAGAGATAAATTCCATAAATCAATCACATTAATCATTCCTTTGAATGGAAATAAATAGTTCTCTCTTGTTGCTACTTCAAATAAATTTACTTCACTCATGTTTATATTCTCCTTTAATTAAAATTTAATCTTCATCACACGCTCTGTCGCACCCTTGACTTTTACAATCAAATCCGATCTTTTTGTCATAGAGAATCCGATTCCAGAAAGCTGATCTTCTGTGTCTTCTACATGACATTTCGCTCCAAGAGCCTCAAATACTCTTTTGTGCTTTTGTAAATCCTGCTTTAAAAATTCATTATAGAACCCATTTGGTTCTTCAGCATTTACACAATCTTTTAAGAAAAAGAACAAATGTCTATGTCCAATTCCGTCCTGACCATCAAAATAATTCGGACTATAACTAATGACAGAAACGGGAATAAATTTATTTGTATTTACACCCCAAACTTCATGGCTTGAAATTGAAGAATTTCCAGCAAGTTCCTCTTTGATAGAAAAATTACCATCTTTGTCAAGTGTCACTTCTGCAACTTGTACATTTTCTCCACTTCTCATAGATTTGTTATAATCAAATTTATACAACTCTCCATTAAATTCAATTTCTGCTCTAAATCCTTTCCTAACAGATCCGCTAAACTGATTTACAAAGAACTTATACACACCCGGTTTCATCTTTGATAAATCAGACCAAGTAATATTTTCTACAGCAACACGACCACAAGGATTAATTACGTCAACATCTAACTCTCCTGTCATCTTAGATGGACGTGGTTTTCTACAATTGCCAAAATAAATATGATTCTTGTCTGGCTCGATACAATGTGCATCAAGATCACAATTATCTCGTCCGTCTTCGTTCCACTGAATAGAGAATCTTAATACTCCTTCTACATTTCCACCGGCTGCCTTTACTTTCTGTTTCATGTCAGAATCGGTAATATTACCTGTGTATGCCCAGCTAAGTCTATTCCCCCATTTAAACATCGGTTTAGAGTTCGGATTCACAGGAGCAATCATAGATACAAAATTCTTTTCATGCTTATTCTCTACATATGCTTCGACTTCTTTTGCAGTTGGAAGTACCTTATCAATAAAATCTTGCACAGGAATCTCTTCAACCTTTGAAAATTTCTTCGGACTTGTGACTACTTCTTTTTCCATCTGACCGAAAATGTCATCTGCTCCAAGCATCCTTCCTGTTGCGCTCTTATTTGAAAACAGTACATTGTTTACTGTAATATCATTTAAGTTTGCGAATCTTCTCTGCAATGATTCCATATAACCGAGTTCTGTAATTGTTTTCTTAGCATCTTCAAGCATTTTCTTTGTAAAAATAGCTTTCGGTCTTTTATAATTTGCCGGAGCTACAATCTGCTCATATTTTTTAACAGCAGTGTCAAGATCCATATCATTACTTACATTTACGAGAAGCGTCCCGATAGAATGATTTCTAATTCTTCCGATCGTCATGCCTGCCGTTGCTGATTTCTCCCATGCATATAATTCTTTTTCTGATTCGCTTGATAATTTGTCATATTCTTTCTTGTATTTTTTGAATTCAGTAAGTACAGCTTTCCATTCTTCTCCTTTATAAAGAGTGTTAGAATTAATCAATTCAAGAATTGTATTAACCGCATCCATTGTGATTTCATCAAGCGATCGTTTGAATACATTTCTTGTATCTCTGAACTGTCCCTTTACTTCTTCATTTGACTTATTTGATTCATTCACAAATCTTCTAGGCAACGTCAAGAAGAAATGATCCCATTTATGTGGCTTTCCATTAATTTCTTCGTAATTGTAATCAGTTCCAATATTTTTAAACTTACTAGTATACATGCCGATAACAGAATGAGCTTTTACATATTTATCAAGCGCATCGCATACTGGCTGATATGTAGTATCACCAAGATTAAGTTCCCAAATCGTATGTATTTTATTGTCTTTAATAGATACTGCTGCACCAATATTCTTAATAAAATGTCTACAGCAACTACAATCATGTTCTCTTCTTTCTCTGAAAATTTCATTTGTTCCAGCCGAAAAACTATCAAGATATGTATTCCAAAGCTCATCTTTATCAACATCTACTTCAAATAACTGCGTTACATTTTCCTGCATTTCTTCAAAATGCTTCTGTAATTCACTCTTAAATTTAATAAAACCTTCCATGTTTTTTATTTCCTTTCTTGTTATATATTTCTTCTTCCGGTTGTCAAAACACCGTCGGAATATCACAAAGTATCATTCCAAGCCAACATATCGCCATGCATGTCCATATGGCTTTTTGAGATTTTCTATCCTGATAAGCCACTTCATATATGCAAAATAGCATCAATATAATATGTGTTACCAACATGAACATTTTTATCACCTCATTACTTATATAAATTTGTATATTAATTTTAATTATGTTTTTTGTTACTATGTTAAATTAGATATCTCTGTTTTGTACCAATGTAATTCTATAGGTGTCTGAATCTGTTTGGACAGGACTTGCAGATGGATTTCGGTTTTGTACCAATGTAATTCTATAGGTATCCAAAACCTCAAATCTTTACACATATTATTTACATAGATTCTGGTTTGTATTGATACTCACCTTCAGGAGCAAAACCACCTGCGATATTTTTAATTTCTTAAGGATAAAACTGACTTGACCAAGCCATTAGAACTATTTATAATAAGAACTAACAAGGTTTATCCTTTGTTATCCTGGGTTTCTTAGGCAGGTCGGTCGCCAAACTTTTCTGCCTTTGAAACCTAAAATTCATGTCTATTGATTTATTCTTTCTTTAGACGTATAATGTATATTAATGGTAGTCACTAAGTGCAATTTCAACTTGTCCCAAGTGATCGTATGGTATTTAAACCTTAACGACACATGAAAGGAGTTGATTGTATGAGTAGACCAAAGGTGCACGTACGTGCATACAAGCGGTTCCGTCTTAACAGATGGGAACTTGTTTGTGAACACTGGCGTAATTATCCGACACGATAATTACCCTGCTTAGTGGCTACCAGAAATATTATCTATTGATTTATTCTTTCTTTTGAACAATTGTTTCCCAAAAGTATTTATAATCATTTTCTAAGCAAATCTTTCCATAATCAGCATAGCTTTGATAATATTTATCTGGTTTTGCCATAGAACGATAACATTCATTCTTTTTGGGACAATCTTTACTCATGCACATCGTAATATCAGGCATTGTTCTCACTTTCTTTCACAATATTCTTACTACAAACCTTCTTCACATCCAATGGTGTCGGGCAAACATCTGTAGTCTGAATCGCTTTAATGATCACCGGAGACACCTTCCCTTTTGCGTAACAGAAAATCATATCTCCTACGGTTATATTCTTTTTGAATTCATTCCAGTTTCCACCATTCGGAACTCTCCAAACATACAGTTTATTATCCGGAGAATTTGGATGAACACCCCACACATATGTAGTATTCTCTGTTCTATAGGCAGGTTCTTTAATTTCCAAACTTTCAATCGGATTCATCCATGATTTCTTTTTAATAATTTTCGCTTTTTCAACGCCTAACTCTTTCATAATAAGATATGTAATATATCCATCTACAAGATATCCATCTTTATTTACAACTATGTATTTCCCCTGTCTACCAGTCTTTAGCCACTGCTCTTTTTTCTTCCTAATTTTATCTGGACTTGGATGAGTACTTTCAAAAGCCTCCGTAATTTTAATATCGGATAATTTCATTGTTTTCATTATGCAACCACACCTCTTTTCATATTTAATGCTCTCTCAAAATTATTCACCATTTCGATATAATTATCTCGCTGCGTTTTTGCAGTAACACTTCTATGTGTAATCGCATATCGCTTGAGCCACATTTCAAATTCATTATCTTTCTCTTTTCTCATCGCATATGCAACAATAGCAAGGAATGATATCTCATTCTTTTCATTTATAAGGTTGTGATCCTTTGGTATCAGCCTTTTTTTAGTGAAATAATTAATGTCATCATAATATTCGTCCAGATCATTTTCTGTAATCTCAGTACTTACGTATTTATGTAAGAATTCAATTGGTTCTAATTCATCATCAAGTGACGGGGTTTCTTCATTTTTTACTTCTTCTGGCAATTCAACTTCGTCAATGTCTTCAATATGTAAGTACTCTTTCATGAGTTTTTCAAGCATGTCCATCTTAGTAATAATTACCTTTCTATCCTTCGTGCTTTTCTGTTTTCCGTATTCTTCAAATGACATGTCATCATACTCTTTAAATTTCTTATCTTTTAATGTAGACATAAACTCTTTTAAGAATCCGTCAAATTTTTCATCGTCAAGGTTATATGTAAGGAACTCATGATATGTAGCAAACCACAACAAACTATCTTTACTATTAAAAAGCTTTCCAGTTGTGCCCTGGTCAATAAATTTATTCAATCTGTCTAATTCGTTTTCAAATTCATCAAATTCTTCTTTGTTTGCATTTTCATTCAAATAAATGTTCATTGCTTTTCCACGTTTCCAATCGTCAAGATGATAAATCAGCATAATTGTTTCATTTACCACACGATCTATTACACCTTTTTTCTTTTCAGTAGATGTATAATTTCCACAATCGAAGAAAAATCTATGATTCTGTGAAAGCTTTTTAACGTATCCGGCAATTTTGTACATATATAATATTCCCTTCTGATTTGCATTCATCTTTGCACAACGGTTACATCTTGCCATATGATACGCAATTTCTTCATCTGTACAATCCAGATGTTTTACAACATCAAATGAATAGTCATCAAATCTATCCTGTAATTCTTCTGGAAGATCTGACCAACCCTTTCCTCTCATGTCGAATTCAACAACCTGTCCATCTTTCTGATAATATGTATATGGCATCCTGAGATTTTTGCCCATTTTAAATTTTCCATTTCGAAAATCATCGCAGGTTGTAATTCTCTGTAATCCATCAATTAACCAAATGATTATTCTTTCTCCAATCAACTGCTCACATAATTTAATTGGATCGATATCTTCTGATCGTAAAATTGAGGCAACTAAGCCATCACGAGTTTCTATATCAAACTGTCCACTTTGCCTTTGGAGAATATAATCTTTATGTAATTCACCTCTACTAAACATTTTCATTATGATTCTTATCATATAAGGATCTTTTTTTGTCTTATCTCTTCCATACATACACATACCTAGTACTTCCTCTTATAAAATATCGAAACATTTTTTGTTTCTTTCATTTCTCTTACACAATCTTGGACTTCATTTATTGTCATATGTAAAATTTCAGCAATCTCAGGTTGTGAATATCCTTGCGCAATTTTCTTGGCAACTCTTCGTTCTTTTTTGCCAAGTTTCGCCATATACTTGTAATACTCATCGCTATATTCTTCGCCAAATGCTTCTTTATGTATATCGAATTTAGATTTACAAACATCTCCAACAGAATATCCATCTTCATTTTTATATTCTAAAGAGACATTTGTTATAATTGTTCGATATCCATCTTCATCTTCTTTTATATTCCCGTTCTCATCTCTTGCATAATTAACAAGTTTTTGTGTACTCACATCTCTCAATGCAGTATTCATCTTATAAACAATTTTCGCTTCTATGTATCCATGTACTGAATCGTTTTTATCTGGGTCAAAAGTTCTTAATAGCATATATAATTGCCAATTCGCCATACTTATAAAGTCCAAATATCTTTGATCATTATGCGAAATTCCAAATGCACTTATTTTTTTCGAAATGAACATTTTGAGTTTTCGCAAATTATCACTCGCATATTCATTACAAATTTTCTCAATCCAAGCTTCTCTCTTTCTGTATTCGTCAGTGTCTTCCAAGTTGTTATCTTCCATATCTTTTAAAGATGCCATCGGTATCACTCCCCCTCACATAATTTGTCAAGCCATTCAATATCTTCTGTTTCTCTTACTTTGAATACTCTATTCTCCAAATGTTTTACACTTCCTAGTATTTTTTGTGATGAAGGGATTTTATGTTCACCAGTTGGCTTCGCAAGAATTACATCTAATATGTATATTTCATCTTTTACTATTCTTCTACGACGGAGACATTCTCTTATCTTTTTGTATTGCATGAAGCCCATGCAGGCATTCATATCATCTTCAAGTTCAATTTTATGTAATATATTCGATAGATTCTTATCCGTATTTGATAAGCAGTCTAGCAATTCACGTCTTCTCTCTTCGGCATCTAAGAACAAATCGTTGCATTGCGTTACTCTATCGACCCAATTCATAACATTTTGTGGTGTTTTATAAGAAGTATTTTTGATAACTTTCTTTGTCTTCTTATTATAAGAAGTGTTTTTTACCACAGTTTTTTCAACAATTACTATCTTTTTTCTTGGAATTTCTTCTTCATCAGAAATATTAAGCTCAGATTGTACTACCGGCTCTTTTACAAAATTCATCTTTTGCAATGCTTTTGGCAGATGATCTAAAACATTCTGTGCTTTTATTTCATCGAAGACTTTTGCTTCCTTTTTGCCACAAACAATAGGACTTCCACCTTCGCCAATGCGTAAGTAGAGCTTCTTTTTGCGACAAACGAGCATAAAATAGCCCAAAGAAATCACCCTTTCATAAAAATATTTTCAAGAAATAATCCTCGATTTCGATAAAATGACACAAGAAATAAACCTTGTACGTCTTTTATCGTTCAAGAACGTATTCTCTTTCACAGAGTTACAATATTTAATTATTACATTTGCGAAAAATTGGCAGAATTTGCCTTGACTATATTCTTGATAATATGTAATAATATAGTTATAGTCGTTAACGGCTATGGTGTTAATTCACTAGGCAAGTTCACGGGTGGCAGCCCATTATGTGAACTTGCCTTTTTTATTCTGTTATTTTCGACATGTTTATTATAGCTTCGAACAAATGTTCTTGTCAACATCTTTACGAACATTTGTTTGTTTTATTCCATTTAGGGAAAAGAATATTTCTTAGAATATCACGATTACTTTTCAATTCTCCATCAAGCGAGAGAATTCCAAAAATATCATTTTCATCATAAGAAATGCTTTTCGCAATTTCTACTAATTCTTTTCCATATTTTTTTTCTCTTCTTTCTGGTTTCTCATGTATAAGTGTTTTTCTATCCAAGCAGATTATTGTAATTTTATCTACAGGTGCATTATCTATTATTTGTTTAGCTGTTTTTTTATCTACAATATTAATACTCATCATGCTAACACTTCCTCCCATTTAATATTTTCACCGTAAAACAATGTATTAAAGCAAACTTTATTTACAATATCTCTTTGTTTTTGATCTGCAATATTACCAAGTTTTTTGATGATTTCATGATTTTTGTCCAATGTCTGAGGTTGTTCGCCAAGAACCATCGAGTACAGATGTAATCCATTTCCTTCTTTAGCTTCAATACAACCATGCACCGGCATATTTTTTCTTTTTATTACATGAGTTAAAGGCATAGCAATTACAGTTGGAGCAGTTGCTGTGCCTAACTCATTGCCAACTATCACATATGGACGTTTTTTCTTCTGTATTGATCCAGATGTTTCTTTCATTATAATTTCTGCTTCAATTATATCGTAGCGATGTAAATTTCTTTTACTTTCCATATGTATTCCTCCTTTCGTTATGTATTGCTTACCTTTGAATGTATTGTACGATATTTCAGACTGTTTGTCAAGTATTTTGTCTTATATAACGTACTTTTTATCATTTTTAGTTCGATTTTTAATACTTTCCAATATGTTTAGTATATGTTATAATAATTCGAGCATCCTTTTACATATATAAAGGAGGTATGAAGATGAAGATAAATATTTCTGAATTTATTAACGACTGTGAATTATCAAAAGGAGAAATAATAAAATATCTTGGGATATCAAGATCTACTTTCTATGCATTATATAAAGGAGAGGCAACAAGTATTCAATTTGAAACTCTTCAAAAACTTTGTGTTTTATTCCATTGTACACCCAATGACTTATTCACAGATTATAGCAAATCAAAAAAGGATAATTCTCAATTACCAAAAGAAGAATTCGCTAAAGATGCACACGTTAGTTTTGGAGAAATTATAGATGAAGTATTTTCAGAACGAGTAAAGGCTTTAATAAAAGAATATAACGAAAAAGACGATACCAAATAAGTATCGTCTTTTCTATATATAAGGATTCTTCTTAAAACGTTTTCCCTCAAATACGTCAATGAATCCTATATCATCATTATTACCTTTATTGTTTTCAATTATACGCTTTCCATTAATATGATTATTTGCTTCTTCTTCCGTCATAAACAACCGGCTTTCTTTTAACCGGATAGCTCCACACGATCCAACGGTCTGAATAGTATAAAATTCTCCTTGTCTGCCTATTACTTTTGCAGCTTTTACTGTTCGATTATTTTCTACGATGAAGCATTTGTCTCCTCGCTCAAACATTTATCATCACCTTCTATCTTTAACACTTCTTTTGCTTTCTTTTTATCATTAGAATTAGCCTTCCTATAAGATAAAATGAATTCCATCTCTTCTTCTGACAAATATATCTTATTCATAGCATTTCTCCTTAATAATCTGTGCGACTTCTTTTGCTGTTATACCGTATATTTTTGCCACTTTCTTTTTATCTTGATATTTTCTATAATCTTCTACAAGGTCTTCAGGTGTCCATTTGTGATCAATTGGTTCATTAATATTTATTTTCATTATTTATCGCCTCCATACATATGTTCTAATTATATCATGATACACGCTTTTCTTCTACCATAGATAATAGCATATTCATACTTTCAACATCATCTTCTACATTCGTTTCTCTTCCAAGTTTAAGAGCAGTATATAATACATCTCGTAAATCATTTGTCGAAAGTGCTACAATGAGTAAATTCTTTATTTCAGGTGTTATCCCATTATCTACATCTTCAATGTATTTTGCTACATCTTCAAACATCTTATTTGCTTTCTCTCTTATGCAATCAATGTATCTTTTTGTTGTTTCTACAGAACCATGACCATACACACTCTGTAATACCGGATAGCAATCTGGATCAAATCTGTTAATTTCATGCGCTATATATCCAAATGACTTACGTGTGCTATGTGTACTTACACCATTGATTCCACACGCTTCTGCTGCCTTTTTAAATTGATTACGATATGAAGATTCCATTTTTTCTACAGCTTCATCATATTGTTTTTTCGTATAATTATTCGGCAACCAATCTTTATGCAAAGATTTAAAGATATCCTCATTGAGATGTTCTTTTGGATCAATATTTGTTTTTTCACAATACCAATCAATATATTTCCACGTAACATCAGAAATATGCATATCAACTATTTTGTCGGTTTTATCTTCAATTAATGTATTAAGACTTTCTTTTCTTCTACCATTTTCAAAGTAGAAGTCTCTCCACTTTAATGACAACGTATCACCAACACGTCTTGCAAGGAATAAGCCTAACATAAAAGTCAAGAAATTATCATATTGCTCATTGTCTCTGAACCAATCCATCATTCCTTTTATTTCTTCAATTGTATGAAATGCTCTTACAGTTGTGCTACCACGTTTCTTATTGGACATCGTAATATCCGTTACCATATATTCTTGTCCATCATGCATGACATATACATTGATAAATGACTTTCCATTTGTATATTTAATCACGTTGTTTTCATTGTCATCAATTTCTACCAGATTATATCCGATGTCTTCCATTGTAATATCTAATTCATCCATTGTGATGATTTTATCCTGTAATTGTTTTTTTAATTTATCTGTCTTTTTCATTCTTCTCACCAACCTTCCATTCTAAATATTCCCAAACTTCCATTCGCCTGACTTCTTTCTCCTGAACATCCGGATTCTTTTCATCAATCTTTTCACACATATCTATCACTTCCTTTCCTATTATTTATTCTCCGTCTATTTATTTTTAAGTAACAAAAAAGCAACTAACTTTTTACGGTTAATTGCCTTATACTTTGCATTATTTAATTTTATCTCTATTTCCACCAATGTCTTGAGTCGACACAGGCAAAACTAAAAGCTTCTCCTCCATCAAAATTTTGATCTTCATCTTCAAACTTCCAATCGAGTATTGCATAAAACACTCCATCCATCAGATCATTCTGAAACTTAGAAGACATATTTGTGTACTCTCTTGTAAAAAGATTTGTAAGCTGTTTTCTTAACAATTCAGGTTGCTTTGCAGATACAAGTCTTGAGAGTTCAGCTCTCTTTTTTGTTTGTGTTTCAGAAGACCAGTTCGTTCCATTAAGAATCCTATTTGCCCACAAACCGCAAATATAATACCATTCCTCCATATTATTACATTCAAATTTTTTCTTCGCAGCCTCTTCAGAAATTCTATTCTGCACATCATCTGCCATAATTCCTACTGGTGATTTCATATAAAAATCCTCCTAAAAATATATTCCGTTTCCGGTACATCAATATGTTACTGTTTATCATTTTGACAGACGATCTTTCTTTTATATTACATTTTTACTTATTAATATTCAAGAATTTTCTTGAAGAAAAGTCTGTTTCATCAGGTTTTCAAATCATCAAATTTATGTTTTCTAGCCACGGCTCTGCATACTTCTTTAATAACATTTCTCTGTCTTTCTGTTTCTGCTTTTTTAAGCAACTCTTGTTTTACTTCCTCAATAACAGATTTTTGCGCATTATATAAGACACGTTCATTCATTATTATTCACCTCTCTTATATGAAAACAATCTTTCATTATCTTATTAAATCCATCACAACTTTAACTCCAAATCTTTCGAAGGCTTCATACGTTCTTTCCAGCTCGTCAGGAGTTGCCTTATTTAATCTGTATCGTATCAACATTAAGTCATTTTCTGATGGATTAATTTCTTTTTTAATTTGATTTAATATAGCATCTCTATATTTACATTTTGTTGAAACATCCGCCATCATCATTTTACCTCATCAATATATTTTTCTTTGATATCATTGATTGCACATCTATATCCATTTTCATTAGCTTCAAAATCATCATGAAGTAATGAATTAGAAAGCTGTTCTTCCAAATATTGTACAATCTCCTGTGCTTTCCATTTTTCTACCATATTTCATACCACCATTTCAAATTCATAAAAATCAAATTCATCATATAGTTGCCATTTATTATCACCGAGATACAAAACATCAATATCTCTCATTCCTCTTGTTAAGTATAATTTATCTCGCTTTCCATTTACAATCTCTTTCATTCTATTAAGAATTAATTCTGGTGGTTGATCTACCCGAATCGGCATACTTCCAACACCATTTGAATCTTTCCAATGTAAGACAAATAAATTTTCGCCTTTAACCCTTTTTATTCCGTCTATAGTACAATCATAAACTTTTGGTTTATATCCAATGTTACTCATATTCTCACCATCATTTTGCCAACTTATAATATTTTTCAACCACACGTTCTGCCTGATCCCATGCTCCATTGCTCACATCTTTATACGATTCTGCATTTGCAATTATTTTCCAAACACTCATATCTCCGGGATGCATTTTCTCACAAGCATAATCAAAATTCTTTCTTCTCACTGCTTTTATTTGTTTATCTTGCCATTTTTTAAGTTGATTATTTAACTCATTCTCTTCTTGTATTGAATAACCCATTATATAATTCTCCATGAAAGCAATTTTTCAACCTACATTTTATTTTCTATATAATTTATTACATTTGCTTTTGCACTTCCAGGCTCACAATAAATCATACATCCGGTCAATACACTATCATTTAAATCACAATCATTCAAGTCTGCACCGTGATTGACGAGCCATCTATCTATTTCTGTTGTTGTGCTTATCAGATTCATTGCTAACTTTTCTCTTTTGTCAAGAAGCTTTATAATTTTCTTAGGAATTTTCATTATGCTTACACCATCCTATAAATTTAAAATGTCTTCTCCGCTTTCTTTATCAAGCCATTCAGCCCATATCATCTAAGAGCAATGTAAGTCTTAAATTTGCTAAATTTCTAATAACCTGCGCTCTCGTATTAGTTCTTCCATATTCATCTTTCATTATTTCACTTACCTACGTCTCATTATAATTTTCCAATCATTTTCTTAACACGCTCAATCTCTTCATTTGTATGTGGTGTTCCACCGGCGTTCATATCAACATACCATTGAAGAACTTCTTTTTCACTTTTAAGATCATTTACATTGAAAATCAGGTCTACACTGAGAGGTATTTTGTCCTCAAAATCTTTATAGTAACTACCAAAGACTTTAATTTCATTTTTTAAAAATTTAGTTACTGCTGTAATTCTTTGCAAACCATCAACACATACAAAATCATCATATCCATTAATAGGTTTAACCATCTGCCAACTTGGTTTGTTAAAATAAATTACCTTTGCTGATTTCCCTCCACGCAGTAAAAATTCAACATATGCAATTTGTTGAATTTCTGTCCATACATGCCCACGTTGAAAATTAGGATTTAATTGTAAACGATAATATTCATCTTCTTCCCATTCTGAAAGCGTTTTTAAAATATGAGTTAATGGAATATTGGTATTGTACGTTCCAGCTCTTGTCAATTGAGGAATATCTTTAAATCTTGTTATTTTCACTTTACTTCACCTGCTTTCCATAACCATGAAATCGTCATTTCTTTATTATATAGCTTCCCACAATAAGTCATCTGTTTTCCCTTGTAAATATTCAAGCACATCAGCTCGACCACCATATCTACAATGAATTTCTGTCAGTTTGCCTTGGTCATATAACCATCTTGCTGCTGCATATCTATGCCAACCATCTACAATAATTGGTTGTGGAAGAATAAAATTACCACTGCATTCATTATCAATCTCAATATCTCTTATTTCCATTGGATGATTAATAAAATAAATTATTCTTCCAATATGCCATTCTCTTGATCTCTGTTCTAACACTGGATGTTTCCATGTATCTCCATATGGATCAGGTATTTCTGGAACGGGTTCGTATATTGCAACAGAGATATCATCCAGATCAATTTCTCCTGTTTCATCCCAAGACCAATGTTCGGTTGGTAAAAATTCAATCAGTCGGTCAATCTTGATGATATCTCCATTATATTTGTCTGAATCCATTTATATCACCTCTTCCAATCTTCCCAATAAATCATTCTTTACTTCGATTATTGTATTCAACCTTGATTCTGTTGCAGTAACCTTGCAAGCTTCTACATTATAGGTCATTTGCTTTTCTAGGTCAGATTCAAGTCTGTCAATTTCTGTATCAAGCTCATTAATGTATTCTCTTATCTTTTCTCTCATATCTGATTGATTTTCATACTGATACAGTTTTTGTAGTGGTTCTTGCATTTTTTGATTAGAATCTAAATCAGCTTCAGCATATACAAACATACACTGATTTTTCATAAATGGCATATCCCAATTTAATTTCTGTATTAATTTACTAATTGTCTTTCACCTCAATTCCAAATATCTCAAAAAAATCTTTATCCTTAATAACAAAGGAAAGTTAAATTTCAACTGGCAAATAATGCCCCTCAATATGAAAATCTCCATTTTCCATTTCAAGATCTGTATTTTCTTGCACCCATCTAAGCAGTTCATCTGGTGACGAAAAATTAATTGCTACAGAAAAATCTTGACATAATGGTAATCCATTACCAGAGTAATCTTTATTTTCTACAATATTGCTTAATCCGTATTTAATCTCATTTAATACAATAAAATATTTCCAACTATTTTTCATTTAATTTGCCTCCCGAAACCTAGATTTCATCAATATCAAATTCTCTACAACTTCCAATTTCTATTGCATCAACAATTGTACTACCAAAAGATTTTACTTCTTCGATAGTTTCCATCATATCTTCTTCTGTTTCCAACCATGCAATAGACATTCCATCCTTTTCACTTTCATACACTAACATAAAAGGCTTTTCAGGTTTTAAAAATGGTTCTCCTCCATCAAAATTTTTAAATTTTTTACACATATTGTCCTCCTCTTTAAAATATATCTAAAATGATATGATACGGATCTATCGTTTCTGCTGTAATGAAGAACCGTCCGGTTTGTTCTATTACTTCTTTTCCTTCTTTATCATATACTTCAAAGTCATTAGAAATAAAATCTACTGGCATAACAAGTGTCTCACTTTTAACCATCACAATAGAATCTTCCATAATTTTATATTTGTGTTCACGCTTACTACCGAAACGTTCTACTTTTACGCCAACTCTTTCTTTATTTAAAAACATTAGTTACCTCCTGGAACTTAGATTTCATTCACTCATTTTTTCTCTAATAAACTCACAATCCGGACTGACGCCGATTGCTCTCATCCATGTTTCTGCCGTTTCGCAGCATCCTCTATGGAAATTATAGTTAGCGTCTTCTTCCATTTCTCTTTCATCCATTTCTGATTCATATTCATTAAGAATTTGCTTATGATTAATATATACCAACATCATATTTTCAATTGCATTTTTACTTATTTTCATACCATTATCCTCTACTACATCTCCAAAAATCTTACCAAACGTATCAGGATCTTCGCTCTCTTTCACAGAAACTTCAACCCCAAACCTCTCTTTAGAATATTTAATAAAATCATCTAATTCCATTTTATTTATTTCCATCTTCATACACTCTGAACATCTGTAACATAAGTTCCAACTCAGCAATTTCCGTTTTAAGTTTCTTCATATATAACAAATCATTAATTGCATTATCCTCATAACTAGGCTGTTTTATATTTTGAATGCCTATCTGAAAATATTCCTGTTTCTTTTTCAGTTCTTCTTTTTTAGCAGCCAATCTATTTTCTAACATTTCTTTCATAATCTATTCTCCATTCCGTTGGATAAAAACTTGGTTTCATTTGTTCTTAAATTTCCTAGGATTCTACTCCTATTATTTCTATATATTTTGAACAGTCAATAATATGGATTTCAACGAAATATTCTCCACAATTTATATATGCCATTTCTTTTTCTATGTTGATTTCTTTTGCTGCTTTAAATTTTTTAGAATACTCAATCATATATCCTATGGCTTTATCATGATTTGAAAAAAATTTTTTAGAAATATCGAATCCACGAAATACTAGATCTTTATTGTTATTAACTATCAGAACCATATAATTATTTACTTTACATTTCATCTATTTATTCTCCATCATTTCTTCTACAAGCTGCTTCATATAAGAGATTTCTGACATATCAAATTTTTCGACCGCATTTTTCAATTCAACACTTACAGTATCCATTTTTGATAATGTCTCAATTGCATTTTCCATATGTTCATATGCTTTATCCAGATCATTCCATACTTTTTGTAATTTGTTCATTTATATCACCTCAACTATCTCACAATCAATTAAATTGTTATAAACATTGGTATCCATCAGTGTATCCAATGCTATTTGTGCGCCTAAATATGTTTTAAATGCTCTCGCTTCTTCAATTGTTCCAAGAACTTTGTATTTTTCGCCACCTACAATATAAGAACCTTTGCAAATATAATCTGTTCCACATTTTATATAATACATTTATTATCACCTCAATATTATATTCTCTATTATATCAGAAATGGAACTGCCTTACGACAATTCCATTATCTTTGAATCTATTATTTCTTCCGATACTATTTTACGTCTTCTTTTACTGCTCTTTCAAGCAATTCTCTTACATACTCAGGGCATTTATTTTTTCCTGACTCCCAATTTTCAAGTGTACGAATTGGAATGTTATACCGTCTAGAAAATGCTGCTCTTGACTCGTTTAAAAGTTCTCTCATCTCAGAAACATTCATTTTCTGAGTGTCTACGTAAATAATTACGTCTCTCTTATATTCTCCATGATATCCTTCAAATGTACACGGAATAATGATCTTCATATGCCTTTCTGCAACATTTGAATACCCAAAGAGTTCATCTTCTATTTGTACATGCTCTGGATATTCTAAAATACTATCATTTGAAAATGCCAGTGCTAAAGGTTTTAATATATTGTCGGCAGCCTCTTGCAATGTATTGCCGGAAAGTTCAAAACACCCACCAGCTCCACCGCCTGTTTTATATGTCGTCCCATATTCTCTTAAACTATTCATTTGACCATCATCAACGCTTATTGTCCAAGTTCCCATATATATTTCCTCCTAGTCATTTACTAATTATAAAATACCACCAATTAAGTGGTATGTCAACACATTTTTCCACTAATTTGGTGGTATTTCCATCTAAATAAAATTATTATTCTATTATTCATTTACCTCGCATGAAACAATTCTTTTATGTCTATTTTATTTCGCTAATTTCCCATATGTCACCACCAGATATCCATTCGTTGTCTTCGTCATATTCGTTTTCCTCTACATAATATTCCGTTACATTACACATTGCACCAACTGGAGAACTAAAATCATATACATCTGTTTTATACTTTTTAAGCTCATTTAATGCTTCTTCTTTGCTGTCGAATGACTTAATAATTTTCGGATCTGCATTCATATCCTCAACTGCACACCCCTTAGCCAAATCTTTTTTCCTTACCTCAACCGAATTTTCTTTCAATTCATATTTAATCATATCTTATCGCCCTCCATTTTAATCAACAAATTTTCCAAACGGTGTTGCTGACCATACGCCATATTCGTTTCTCCAAATACGTTCACCACGTTTTCTAGCTTCGCTTTCTGCCAACAAGCCAGGCAGCTTATTTATTTGCAATGGGTGATCTTCTCCCTTTAACGCAACTACAATTTCTTCTGACACATTTTCTAATGTGTCTATTTCTGGGCACTCTGCATATTTCTGATTATAGGTGCTCATTGCATTGCACCAATATTTTCTTATTTTCATAATTCATCAACCTCCTGATATTTTTTAATATAATATCACATAAGGTGTCCTATTATCTGGACACCATATTTTTTTCTTTATTGCAAATCCAATTATAATCTTTTTCTGTCATAACAGAAACATTCTTTCCGATCACAACTGTAACCATTTTCTTGCCACAAGTCTCAAATCTACTAATTACTCTCATAATTGTACCTCCATTATATCAAATATCCGATTATTCTGCCATCAATTCTTCAATTGCCTTTGTAAATTTTTTCTGTAAAGACTTTCGTGTATTAATCAAATCTTTCTTGGTTGGTTTTCCACCACATTCATTTATGTATCTAGTGGTTAGATTTTTCCAACTGATTCGACTATTTTCTTCCATCCTAACGTACACTTTTCTATATGTAACCATGAAACCATTACTGTGATCATTGTATTTCTTAACCAATGGAAGAATCTGTTGGTCTGACCAATCAATTTCATTCTTCTTTTCCTTAGCTTCTTTTGCTTTATATTCCATATCTGTCAACACAGCTATGAAAATACTTCGAAGATCTTCATTTTGATACACAACCTCAATGGTCTTTGGTGAATAGCTGAGATTATTCCGTTCCTTATAGTCTTTTGCCTCCTGTTCCCAACAAATACCATAATTCTGTCTCATATAATCATAGATATGTTTCAGGACACTTGCTGTTTTACGGAAACTACTATTACATACGATGTTTTCCGCTTTGCCGTACACAATCTGTTTCCACGAATCTTCTTCCGAAATTTCTTTTACAGGTTTAATATCCGGCAATTGTGTTTCTTTTCGTGAACTCATGTCAAGAAGCAACTTCGCCATGTTTGACATACCATTATATAATTTCTGATTCTGTTCTTCCAGGTCGTCTAATTTTGCATAAAGAATTTCAAATTCTTCTGCATAGTTTGGAGCTTCAGGAATAGGAATCTGAATCATATTATTCCTAACTGCCGGAATAATCTCTTCTTTTCTCTTGGAAAGAAATGCTTCGGCTAACACATTTTTCGCTTTAAGCTGATATTCAATTAACCTATTGACCAATTCCGGATTTTCTCTTTTCATTGTCGGAGTAATAGAAATCTTTGCTAACCATAATGGAAGATAGTCTAATATTAGACATAAAACTTCGCTGTCTGAATTACCTGTACCCAAGGGAAGAAATCTCGTCCCTTGCTTTAAAACTAAATCTTCTTGTATTTTCTTTCTTTCACTTTTAACTTTCCCGTCACTTAATCCAAGTCCTTGACATACCCATCTAACACCTACATATACAATATCTTCCACCTGTGCAGCTCTCAATACCGCACCATTAAATTCTACATCTTTTACTGCCAATCCCTGCATAATCATTTCCTCCATAATATTTCTCATGCAAAATCTCTGCTTCTATACGTTTTTCACAATAAAAATCCTTTTCTCTAATCTCCAATGCTTTAACTTCTTCTTTGCCAAAAGCGCACCATTGATTTTTCACATGATTCTCTTTTCTCATATTGTGTATTCTCTGCAATCCGTTACAAGTACATCCTTCTGTTCTCAAGCATCTTAGACAAATAAATTCCGATGACTTCTTCGGATTCCCTTTTCTTTTGCTCATGCTATTCACCTTTAATAATTCCGGCTATTCCAAATCCGATGATAAGTAGAACTATCCCGAACCCATACATTCTTATCACCTACCTGTCTAAAATACATCCGATTAAATATAATATTCCAGCAACAATCATTTTAACCATTTTATATCACCTTCCCTTATTGTGCTGCTCCCCATAAGATACCAATAATAAACCCAAAAAATATCACATATCCAATTATTCTTCCTAACTCGTACATTTTTCATTTCCTTTCTAAATCCAACAAATTTTTAGCATTATTAGTCCGACAACTATTACGAATATTGCAAAACCGGTAACGAACGAATCACTGATCTCGTATTTCTGTCTATTCTTCTCAGTCTCTATTTCTTTCTCAACGATTGTGAATGGTACATCTATATATTCATTTACAACTTCTTTCTGAAAATCCATAATGTCTATGTCTTTAATAGCCGGTTCCAAAATATCATAATCCTCAAATCCGGCAACTTTTTTGTATAACATATCAGCACCTCCTATATACTGCCACATTTGCATTTGCATCTTGATACCAGTGGTATTCCGGATACAACCCAGACATTCCACAATCTTCCAAGTCATATCTTCTTTTCATCTCGTAAAATTTTTCTTCGGTTTCACAAAATATTTTTTTCATTGTAATTTTCCTTTCATATTAAAAAATAAGAGTATCGTTTTGACACTCTTATATTCTCTATGTATTTATTTGATTATTTCCTCCGTTTGAAATCCGACTTTCATTGTCTTGTTAATAGTCCTTACATAAATCCATAATTGTATTTGCAAGATCTATTACTGAATTAATACTATTTCCGCTTAACATATCAAAAGAACTGTTATCTGATTTATTCACCAAATCACAACAATGATGCCATCCGTCTACTTCATTATATACAAATGTAATTTCCAAATTTACATTTTTTGTTAATGAACGCTGCTGTGAGTAATCTTTGAAAGATTTTGGTTTGTTTCCAACCCCATTCCAATGATCAGGATTCATATTTTCAATAAAATCATGTGCAATAATAATTGCTTTAGCTCTTTCCATTACAATCAAACCTCTCTTTCATCTACTCAATTCCAATCAATAATTCTCCAAGCTGCTTTGCATCTTCAACTTTGCAAATTGCCGTTGCCTTACTATCTTCCGTTCCATTTCTCCGTGTAAAATGTGATACAAGATATACTTTATCCGGCATATCTTTTCCGTCCACTTTGTAATGTCCGATTTCCACCGTTGTATTTTCTTCAAGTTTTCCAATTTCTTTTACTTTGTTATAAATAAATTCTTTTGCCATAATTCAACACCTCATTTTTTTAAATATTCACTGGCTCGTCATTTTCATCATATTCGATCTTTTCAATTTTTACGATATATCCAACTTCTTTTTCCTTATCATAAACTTCCATTTTTACATTTGCTGATGAAGAAACTCCCCATTCAAAAGAGTACCTGTCACTGTTGTTCTCTACAATTTCAGAAAAATAATCTCCGATTTCCTCATAGTCTCTTGCTTCCTGTTTGCTTCCTTCAATACTTTCTGTGCTCATATTTTATCTACCACCTTTCAATTTTATATTCTCCAACTTAAAAAGCAGACAACATATTGTTATCTGCTTTGTTTTAATTTGTCATATTTTATTAAAATTTCTGTTACCTCATGTGCAAATATCACTAACTCAAATTTATCCGGGTAAATTTCTATTAAATCATTATACTTTTCTTCTAATTCGTCTAATAATTCTTTATATTTTTCTTCCATAAACTTCCTCCAAGAAATACTGTTTTCATTGCTCTAATTTTCTTACTGTAAAATAAATTGCAGCGCAATATTCATCTCCATCTACAAAAATATTATTAATCTCAACTCCTAATTCATTTCCAACCCGATCAATAATATCATCTTCATTATACTCAACATCATATGCTGGACTATATAGAAACACTTCTTTAGTATCTTTTTCCATATTAAATGTCAAAGATGAATCGTCAACCTGTTCTTTCATAAATTCCAACAAACAATCTGACGTTGTTGTAAAACATTTTCTTTCAAAAAATCTTGAATCCATATATTTAACCTCCAATCAAATGCGGTTTTCATTAACAACATTCTGTACAATTATTTTCAATTTCTTCTTCCGTTTTCCATTCTTCAAGTCCAACACATCTGTGTTCGCAACTATCTTTTTCATCACAATAAAAACAACATTTAGAGCATTTATCATCTTCTGGAATAGAAGCATCAATTAAACATCTCAACATATCATCTACCTCCAATCAATCTTCAATATCTTCCATAATCCATTTATTTTCCTTTCTATAGAAACGTACTTTTCATCAATATCCGATTATTTTTACATCAATAACGTAACACGATTTATCTTCGCTCCAATGAAATAAAACTTGTGCTTTAAATCCTGTTTTGTTTAAATGGTATTTTGTAACCTCGCATATCTCTTTTGTTTCTGTTTTTGTTAATCCATATATAGGTCTATGTATTTCCCTATGTGTTTTTAAATCGACTCCACCAATTATCCAATCAACCTTCTGTTTTAAAAATCTTTCTTTTGTTTTTTTTCCATATAATTGTCGCTCTTGTTCCCATTCCCATTTCATAAATTTAATTTGATCTTCCAATTTTTTAATTTTATCTTTATATTTCTTCGTAATAAAACTAAGTAAATCCATATCGTATCCTCCCTTGAAATGTGCTTTTCATTGCCTTGTGTAATATACTCCGTACTCACTTTCTACCCTTTTGGTAAGATCTTCTATATCAAAATAATTCGCATCATCTTCCGTTATTTCCATTACACAAGTACAATTTTCCATAAGTTCTTTTTCCCACTGCTCCCTTGGATCTCCAAACAAAATTTTCAGAGCAACTTCTGGATCAATTACAGGTGGTATTTCTGTTTTAATTACAAAACTACAAGCTTTACTTGCATCGTATTTTTCACATTCTTCATCCTCGTCTCCATAGAAGCATAATTCATACCAATGTATCTCTTTATTCATACTTATCAATCTCCTTTTTGAAATTTCCGTTTCATCATGCCACTTTTAAAAACTGTTCATCATTAAAACAGTAATATTCGTGTTCTAACGGGTTCTCCTTTCTGACTTCTCTCAATTTATAGTCATCAAAGAATTTCACTTCATCATCACTTTTGAAAATTGAATAGCACCCAAATGGAAGGTATGTCCCATCTGCAAATTCAATTTCGCTATCAGTTACATGAACAACTTCGTAGCTTTTACCATTAATTAAAATAGTTGAACAATTCGCATAGTATCCAGCCCATGCAAAAGCATTCAATTCATTATCAGATACAATATGCTTATTTCCATTTCTTTCTCTGTACTCCAACATAATATTTCCTCCAATTAAGAAATCATTGTTTTATCATCTCTGTAATTCTCTAAACCATTTAATTAGTGATTCAAAATCGGTATATTCATATGGACTGATCGGTTTTCCGTTCCAGCTTGCAAAATACACTCTTGCATCGTTTGGTGGAACAAAATCACAATTTCCGTCCGAATCATCCAAAATGTCTTGAATATATTTTGACTTTAATAAATACATATCTCCATTTATATTTTCCGTAACAATGATCGTTTCGTTATTAAAGAATAAAGTTTCCATTATGCACCTCTTCTTTCTATACATGCGTTTCTGAAATCATCGTTTCAAAGGCTGATTAAATCAGCCCATGATCTTCCATAAATGTCTTACTGTATTCATATTTGTCTGGACAATATAACTCAATATCTTTCAATGTGATCCCCATATCAAGTAAATCCATAAAGAAATCAAGTTCATCCGTCTGAATTTCGCTTGCTCTTTCAAACCTTGCAGAAATTTCCTCTCCGAGATCAATATCATCTTTGCCTTCAATCCACACAAGGTCATCGTTATCAGCTAAAGCCACAGCAAATAAAGCGGTTGTTCCTCTACAATCATTCAACCTAACTTCTGCCTTTGGATTGTAATTTTCCAATTGTTTAATCAGTCTTTCTACTGTCATATTCTCTTCTCCTTACCTATTAAAAATCTTGTTTCAAGTCTATTCCACATCCCATTTCACTTCATATCCAGTAATCTTCTTTCCAAAATCACAAGCGTGTACAACTACTGCTCCGCAATTATCACACCATAAAGAAAAACTATTGACTCCTGCACCAATACGATTAGCACCACCACGTTTCATCTTTGAGCCACACCATATACAAGTACATTCGTTTGGTATCTGTACTCCATTATTTACAACATTGTTAATTTCCATTATCATTACTCCATTTCTGTTTTAAATGATTTAACATATTTAATTCCATCATCAACAGTATCAAAATACTTTGCATCCTTTTCATCTAATCCATGAAATGCTTTATATTTTCCATTGGACTGTTTTATTACATATCCAAAGATCACTTGTGTGAATTCATCTTTCTGATAGTTCACGTATGTATAACTGCCTCTTGTCTCAATAAGCCATTTGTTGTTATCATTCGGATTAAAACCGACATACGTTACTTGACCATTTTGTATTGTTGCATTCATTAATTATCATCTCCATTTCCTATTTCTCTTCAATCTCAATAAAAGTATCATGTGTACGTTCATTATCTCTTTCTATCAATTTATATTTATTTCTGTTATATACTCTTAATGGATGACAAAGTAGTAACGTTACAGTTCCAGTAATTCCGTTATCACCTGTAAAAGTTGCATCAATACAAGCCCCGCACGATCCACCTGACTTAGACCATCCACGTCCTCTTGTGATGCAATATGTGTTAAAATCAGCATCATAACCTAAATCATGTTTTATTTTCTCTTTAAATTTCCGCTGCTCTTCTGTCATAAATTATTCCTCTTCTACTTCATCATCACTTATCTTTTCTGACTTTTGAATAAGTGTTTCTAAATTCCATCCAGTAAAGGTCATAAGCATTTCATCAATAATCTCTTTATCGTGCTCAGATTTATATTTATCTAACACATATTTCATTCCTTTTCTAATTTCTTTCCTACCAGATTCTGCACGATCTGATTCATACTCATTGATAATTGCCATAGCTAACTTATCATAATCTATATTTTTCATTTCCATCAACCGCCCTAAAATTCATATACAGAAGATACTTTTCTCTTCTTTCCGTCTTTCCAGTTACAAGGATTTTCCGAAATTTCCACTGCCTGTTCCTTAGTTCTTGCGTCTACAGATATACCTAATTCTTCATTTTCAAAATCAATACACCATGTTTTCATTTTGATTACTCCTTTTCCATATTCATTGCCAAAATATCAACATATGATATATGATAGTATTTACTTCTTGCATATTTTTTGAAGAATCCATATTCTTTATTTCCATTGCGTTCACTTACCACTTTTATTTTCCCAATCATTCCGCAATAAATTATGGATTTCCCAATCAAACTATCACAAATTATTTTCGCTTCTTTTTCTACTTTTTCATTGTTGATAACAGCATTATATTGAATACGACAACCAATATTTTCATAATCCATACCTTCTACCATAGGAATAATTTCTTCCAACAGTTTGATATTCTCTTCTGGTGTTCTATTTTTATTAAAAGATAATTTGAAACAATCCATATAATCTTTCCCATTCCATCCCTCATTACTCCAAAAATATAAATCCCAGTTACTTTTGTAATGTTCCATCGTGCTTGTTTCTTCTGAAACTTGATGGACATCATATTTATCCACAAAATGCTTTAAAATGTCATTTAATGATTTTGAAAAGCCTCTTGCGACATCTTCACAATGTTTACTCCATTCCGCATCTGTCATAGATTTTGCAATCTGACAATTCTCTTCTTTCTGTTCTTCTGAATAATGCCGATTAAAATTAATAGAATGAACCGTTAATTTTCCATATCCTTTTTTAATCAACGTCATTCTATTGTTATTGATATAACTATAATCTTTTTTAACATACATAATTTTCACTCCATTTCTATAATGAAATTGCTATTTCCTTGTTGTTTCCATTCGCTTTTGTGCTCGTTTTTTCTTAGTTACTTCCACGTAATATCTATGCTGATATTCTTTCTGCTTTGCTTTGATTTCTTCCGGCGTTTTTCTTGTTCTGATATGAACAATATCATTATTATTTCCAGTAGATTTTTGTACGCTTGTTTTTCTTGATTTGTAGAATCTTTTCCCGTTATATTTTGGATTAACACCTAAACTCATAATTTTAATATATGTTGTAAATCTAATTTTTTCATTATTTCTTACAAATAAGCTTTTACACATTCTATATAAATTTTCCTTTGACACCCCAAGATACTCAGAAAGAAACTCTTTGCTATAACTTTTAATAATGGGTTTTATGTTATTTTGAATTTCTTCTGATGTCATAGAATCAAACTCTTCTATTGCTTTTGCTATTTCTATATAATTCATAACAACTCCTTATTCTCTAAAATTTCCAATACGTGAAGTATTTTTGTAGTATATCCGTAAATACCCTCATATTCTAACCATGATTGAAAAATTTCCGCTTTAGAATACATTTCCTGAATTTCTTCTACGCTGCTATAGCTTGTATTATTCATTTCATTAAATGCATTGATAAGATTATTTTCCATCATTACTCACTACCCCTTTTTATTTGAAAGCACTATCCATAAACATAAGATCGAAATAATGTGCTAACACTTCAAATTTTTCCGACTTCTGCAATTCGTCAAACAGCTCTGCAACGTATTCTTTTTCCTGTTCAATCTGATCTTCATCGTCTCCCATATCACGGATAAAGTTCATTAATTTTTCCGCTGATTGTTTTGGTGTAAATTCATATTCTTTCATATTTCTCATTCCTTCCTTTTGTCTTATTCTCTTTAATAAGTGAAACAACTAGCAACTTTTTATGGCTGCTAGTCGTGTGTTTCTATGCATTAATAATTGTATAATTTTTTTCCATTGTTTCATTCATATTGATGGGTAATACAAGAGCAATACCTAGTTCATTTTTTATAAGAATGGGTGAAACTCTATTTATGTAATACAACTCTGCATTATTTCCGTCATTAATGATTGAAAACGCTTTATCTAATAGACCGATTTTTACATAACAGTCATTAATCTTTAATAAGTAATTAGCTTTTTCACCAGTCCAATATTCACATTTTTTATATTTATAACCTTTACTTTTTGCATTGGCTAAAATTTCCGATATATTAACTTCTTTCGTTTCATTTGCCATGCTAAAGTCTATCATCTTTTCTACGTCAAAATATGTATTATTAGAGTTATCATATTCTTCAATATTTCCAATACTTTCCGTAGTTAAAGCAATACAATATCCATCTAAAAAACATGTATAATTTTTCCCAAACACAGAGATATTTTTACATGGTTTACTCATTTCTTCACGCTGATTTTCGTAAAGCGTTTTAAAATATCTTTCCATAGCTTTATAGCGTTTAACTGCACTTCCATTGTTTTTCAAAGACTTCTTATAGATTTCATTCTGTAAAATCTTTTCCAGTTCTTCAATTTTCCCGTCGTGTAACATTTCTAAGATTTTTTCGCTTGTCATTTCTTTCTGTCTCCTATTCTTCATTCAATACTTTCTTTCCGATAATATGGTTTACTGTTTCTGCCTAATTTTCCTGATATCGCAATTCTCTAATGAAACAATATGATCTTCTGTAAGTTATTTTGAAATATTTTTCAATTAGATTTTCAAGTAAGCACAATTTAATAGCTGATTCTCTATCACCATCGCTAAAATCTAATAGAAAATAGTTCTTGCAATGGCTTGCATATCTGTTATTGGTACAATACGCAATGATTCTACTTTGCATCTTCTTATTTTCTTTTCTTTCCGATGCCGGATGATTGTTATACAATGCAAGTGAATATCTTATCATAATCGTTTTCCCCTCCATTACTTAACCAATGCCAATATATTGCTTTTCCGATATCCGGCAAATGTCTTTTCTGTTTCTTTTGCAAATTTTCCAACAGAATACATTGATACTTTCTTGATATTATGTGGATAACGTGCATTGCCTTGATTGTAGTTTTCCATAACTACTATGTACTTAATTTTCCCGTCAGTACGTGTCTTTGCGCTCTCGCACAAATTAACAAGCTTTCTGTTATAAGCTTCTTCTTTAATCCGGCAATGACCGTCAGGAATATTTTTCACGGACTGTTTAGCAGCAGTTTCCATTCTGTGAAAGTCTGTGATCGTGATTCTTTTAATATTTTCCATCATAAGATCTTCACCCCTTTATCTATTCTTTTGATTATTTTTCCGTTGTGAATGACTGCTACACGCTTTACACCGTGGAATTTTGAGAAACAATCCGCAAACTTAAAAGCTGTCTGTTCATTCTGAAATTTTCCGCTGTGAACGTTATCAGCATAGACGTTATATGTGTTATTCATTTTGTGTTATCTCCTTTTTTATACGAAAATGCATTCTATTACCTGAATGTCATTTAAATTTGCTGTTTCAAAATACTGATCTTGTTCCTGTTCTTTTTGTTTTTCTGATTCTGAAAAATAGCCATATTTTTGATGAAATAGTTTAGATTGAATATCTCTAAATGCATACATAGTATTATCTTTAACTATGATATCTTTGATACTTATTTTCCCATGCAAGCCTATCCGCTTTAATGTTTTATAATATTCAATCTGTTTATTCGGTTGCATATTGTATAAACTTGTAATATTTCTTATAACTCTGCACGTTTTATTATTATCATCTTTAATAGTGATACTGTTTTTACTGATTTTAATTTTCTTGTTAATACAATCTTTTATTTCTGCCATTGTTTTCCACTCCTTTTCTATAATGGATAACCAAAAGCAATGTAAAATGCTATCATTCCGGTAAATATGCCAATCATGGCAAAACTTCCAATGACTGCACCAACGACCGCTTGGCGATCTTCTTTAATCTTTCGTGATTTTCGCTTTCGCTCCATTAATTTTTCCGCTGTGTAGGTATCATAGTTGCTGTATGTAGTTGCATTCATATGTTTTGTGCCTCCTTATTACAAAACTCTTTAAACATTTCCGCATATTGTGTTCCCAATGCTTTTATAAAGTCTGAATATAATCTATTAGACTTTTTTAATTCATCATTATTTATTTCCGCTTTATGCAGATCTTTTTTCATGCCATCGTCAATAACTGATTGCATTGAGTATTTGAAATTTCCAGTAGGTTCTATCATTTGTTCTAATACCATTTCGTCATTAATGTAAATCTGTTCCCATAAATGGACAATGATACAAGAATCATCAATAAACCACCTGAAATAAAATGTCATTGCTTCTGACACGTTAGCAAATTCTTTTGTAGTATATAGACTGCTATCTCCTGTACGTTCTAATTCATCCGCAATTTTTCCGTCAGTGATGTATTCAACTGTATATTTTGTTTCAACAGTTGCTTTTCCTGTACTTTCTAAACTCCAATCGATAAAATCTTTAAACATCTGATTTCCCCTCCTTATATGGTATTCTCTGTATTAATCAGAAAAGCCTATACAGGTTTTTAGGCTTGTATAGGCTAGAAAAATTTCCGTCATAGACTTTATTTATCAAATGTATATGTATTCCCGTCTAACGTTATTATTTCCAGAGTAGAGCCATCAACGTTCCACGATGAAAGCTCATTCAATCCGATATACTGTTTTAAGTCTGGACTGTATACGTTTTCTTGCTTTTGTGCGTATAATTCATAGCCGTCTTTAGTCGACACTGCCAATTCATCATTAGTACCGCCACCGCAATTCCAATCGGATATTTTTGCCATGAAATCACATATGTAATTGAATTGATCTTTGTTGGAAAGATCGACTTTTTCCGGCATTACAGTTACTGTTTTCGTAGTTGTTTTAGTTGGTGCTGTGTTTCTTCCTACTAAAAAAGCGGTGCAAATTAATACCGCCGTTGTGAGTATGTAAAGTATTTTCCTTTTCATGGTTTTAGTCCTCCTGTTAGCAATATGGATATCTTTCTTTTACAGTGTCACGCACTGCATAGAATAATGAATTGTCATTAGCTCCACAAGTTTCTACAAGGTTTTCGATTGCTTTTTTATAGTCTGCTACAAAATTATTGTAGGCTTTTTCTGCCTGGTCAATCTGTTTTTCAAGTGATACAATATTTTCTTTATGTCTGTTTATTGTTTTCTGAATTTCTTCTTTTATGTCTTCTAAATCATAGACGTATATTTGTTCTAACATTGGCTCTTTAGCCATGATGTTAGAAACTTTTTCAAGTTTTGATTTATCAGAAATATATTTTACTTGATTGTAACAATTAATATCTTCTGAAATATATCTGTTTAAATCATCGAAAGTATTAACTTTTAATCTTTTTTCATAGTCATGCCATGCGAAATTGTCAAGATATAACTTTGCACCGTCAAAATTTTTAGACATTACTTTAAAAGGTGTACCGTCTTTTTTTGTTGGAAATGTTACATTTTCCCACGCTTTTAAGATTGACTTTTCATAGCTTAATCTTTTATTTAATTCTGTTTTAATACCGTCTAAATTATAGTAGTTACTCATAATTTGCACCTTTATCCTTTTCTTTTTATTTGTTTTTTGTTGCTCTGTATGATTTATAGTTGTTTATAAATTGTATTTGTTTAATTCAAGAGTGCCGTGAAAGATAAAATCAATCATCAGCTTTAAAGCGTCTTGCTCTAATAAGCAAGTGCGATACATTAAATTGGTTATAAATTCTTTAATTGCTAATGTTTCATTACTTGCTACGTTTAGATCATTGATTAACTGCGTCATACGTTTTTCAGTTTCGATACAATTTGATGTTTTTGTGATAATACGAAAGATACCGGATTTTATCATGTCATATAGCCATGATTCAAAATCCTGATACTCTGTCTTGTCTACTAGATTACGGTAAACTTCATGCATTTGTGAAGATGTAAAAGCTTTACCGTTGAATGGCTCTTCATAACTGATATACATTTTCATGGTTTTTATCTCCTTTTTTATGTGGTGTTTATGTATTCTCTTTTTGGGTTACAACCTTATTAATAAGTCGTGAACTTTCGCCGGACTGGAAACCGTCTACCGAGTTAATAAGGTATTGCATAATTTCAAGTGTTTGGTTAATTTGATGTAACTATTAACCCTTTACTGATTTTTGCAATAAGAAAAGCAATCTATATTTTAGATTGCTAATTTTTTGTGAATGTATTGTTTTTATTATCTCCGGCTATACTTTCGTATAGGTGACGCCGTTTCTACTTGCTATCAATTTTTTTATATAGTAATGTTACCTATATACAAGTGCGCTTTACGGACACGCTACAACTTTTATGTATCATTGATAGATAGTTGCTATCTTTTTCAGTCCTTGAAACTTTAACGTTGTTTACATCGAATCATACGGTCAATAATCTGTTTTATATTGGAGTTGTTGACGATCTCCAAAAATGGTAGCACAATTATTTTTGTAAGGCATTGCCACTCTTGAGCCTTGCGAAAGTCTTAAGTTCTTTCATACTTTTTTTGCAATTCCTAGTTTGCGTGTACTCCTTGCCACCGTCACGGCTATTTATTTATCATTGTTAGTCTAACAATGTAATACACCTATAAGGACTTATTATTGTCTTGCCTAAATATAGGATTTTTATTTAAATGTTTTTATAATGTAATACCGTTCAATTTTTAACTACTCTAGTATTTTTTATACTTGCTTTTTCAATCGGCTTGTTTTTGCAAGTGGCTATTGTTTTTGTATCGCAGTCAAGGCTCAGCGTGTTTACTTTTGATAATGCAGATGTAAAATATTAAGAACTGCCAAACTTTATGACGCTGAGCGTATTTTTTATAAATATCAATTAGAGATTTGTTTTTTTGCGTATCTCTTTTTGATGTACTAATAATAGCATAATAGTATTGTTTTATCAATACTTTTTAATGCAAAATAGTACACAAAAAATGATATAATATCTATGTAAATAATTAGTAGTATTGCTATATTGATACTTTTATCATTTTATGATACTATATAATACTACTCTTTTAGGAGGTTAATGATGAAAATTAGATACAATAACATAGAAGATATAACAAATGGGATAAAGCATATAATGATAGATAGAAACATGAGACAGAAAGACCTGTGCAACGCTACTGGCTTGAGCAAACAAGCTATTAGCAACTTATTGAATAATAGAACAGAGAACATTACATTAGATACATTGGATAGGTTGTGCAAGGCTTTAGGGTGTGAACTGAGTGTCGTAATAGAATAATAATGATTGCATATAACTGCATATAATAGGAAAGAACTAATGATATATAATGCTCTGCATGGTATTATGCATTAAGTGTATGTATGCTATACACTGCATAGATACATGATATCTGATAGCAATGTATATAATATAGTATAATGATATATATAGGCATATAGTGCATGTATATGTATTGTGTAGTATATAGTAGTATATGTATGTATATGATAGATAGTATGTATGATAGTATATAGATATATAGTATTATAGTATTGTATATAGTATATGTATTATGATAGTATGTATATTATTATGGTATATTATTTGAATGTATTTGAAATATATTTAAATATGTTAATAAGTATTAATTGATAGATAATAAGTGTTTGGCTGCTGAATGGGTATTTTTAGTGGTATAGTTATGTTTAGTTTGGTGTATAGTTTGTTTGGTGGGATTGTGTGATCTGTATAAGTGTTGAGCTATACAATATAGCATTATGGTATATATGAGTTAGCATAAAGGTATATTTATTGTTTAGTATAGTTGGATATACTGGATATATTGGATCATGTGCATGATCGCATTTTAGTATATTTTTATGTATTTATTTATATAGCTAGTATTATGGTATATAATATAGCATTATGATATATTTTTTATTTTGTAACATTTGTTACTAAAATTTACGAACCTTGTTGTTAATCGTTATTATCATTTTGTTACTAACAAAAGATTGATATTGCCCGTCTGATCTGAACCCTACCCCACGAAAACTTTATCAATAACCTAATAAAATTTTAGTTTCATACGGGGGACTAAAAATACCAGTACCGTATATCAATTCGCATTTTTTCGAGAAGTGCAAAAAATAACCCATAAATAAAGGATTTTTTACTATCGTTATTCGTCAAAAATAAGACAGGGGTATTTTACATTTTTTATTGTCTGAAAATTCTGAAAATTTTGCTAATGGCATCTCCACACACAATCTATCTCACTTCCCCATTACCGAAATAAAAAAATATCAAAATCACACAAAATTCACTCAAAATCTTTCGGTAAGCTTTTCGGTAATTTTCCCATTTTACAGCAAAAATTCATACTCAATCACCCATAAAATAACCCCAACAACCCCAAAACCATATCAAAAAACTCTCAAACCTCCCATAAATCAACAGTTTTCTCCGAATCTAATCATTTCCTTATTATAATGCATTCATTTTCATACCCATTTTTATCAAATACAGCCATCTCAGATTTTAAAATCATACCATTCTCTATCTCATGAAAACCCAGTCTTCCAAGCAAATTCCATATCTTCCTACCCTCTCACAATTTCTCAAATTCCAAAATTTACCGAAACTTTTTACCATGACGCATATTTTCAATCAGATTCACACACAAAAAAAGAATATATAAAAGAGCTACCAACCATCCTTTCCAACTTTCCAACTATCATCCAAAATCACTCAAGAGCAAGAGAAGGAGAAAATACAAAATGCGATTAACAAACGAAGAAATCTTAATCCAATTCCCATCATGGGCTAACCACCCTTCAGGCAATATCCAGCAAGTACGTTATGGAGATATACCAGATTGCCAATATACACAAGGCTCATATAATCGCTATCAATCAGAAACAGACAGACACACATTAAACATTGGATGTACAAATGCATATATCTATTCAAATTACGGAACATATGACATTTATAAAACAATACCGAGAGATATTTACATACAAACATCTACGTAGCAAATATTACACGGTTCCATTAACATTCCATGTAGAAACAAACCAATTACAATCTATGTCAATCCTACGTACGGGCTAAAAGCATTATCAATTCTATCTATTCGTGGAACCGGTAAAGTAAAAGGGTTTTGTAATAAAGATGAACAAGGATTTCCGGCAAATCACTTATCAACAAAAGATTCAGATGCAGATAAAAATATTTTTGATATCCCCGCAGAAAATATGGCGATTGCATAAACAGATACTTAAATCGCACAAAATGACATCTAAAATCAATTCCACTATCATACCCTACCAATTTACTATCTACTGTCATAAAGTCTCTTAAATCTCTCTCAGCTCAAAAATACTCCACAGACAGCATGTAAAGAATGATGTGCTGCACAATAGAAAAATAAAACAGACACAACATAAGACAGGCAATAAAGTCTGTCTTATTTCATATCTATTAAATCATCCGAAAATACATCATTCTATATCCGCCTACCAAATCTTAATAAATGGCATCAATTTTAATCCAAATATCCATACCATACCAACTTTACATTAAGTATATAAAAATTAAAAATAACATCAAATCATTAAGATTTTCTCCACAGACATAGGTAATAAAAATTAACTCTACCCTTCTATTCCGGAATACAAATCACAGAATGAAAATTGCACAACAAATATTTATCTTTGCAGAGAATACTATATTGCACTACTTCATCATCAATACTTACTCATATAATCACAAACTTAGAAAATAAAACCAAGACACACACGAAAGAAAGGATAAGAAAAATATGAAACTAAAACTAATTACAACAGAAACCTTTGGTACAGTATCATGTGACTTCTATAGAAATATGAATGATGACATGTTGCTTACAAGAGAACAAATTGGACAAGCATTAGAATACAAAGATCCAATGAACGCAATTTATAAAATTCATAAACGTCATGAAGACCGATTGGACAATTTGTCCATTTGTTTATCAGATGGATTAGGTCATCAAGTTTACTACTACACAGAAAGAGGGATTATGGAAATCTGTAGATGGTCGAATAGTAAGAAAGCGAATCAATTCATGGATTGGGTATGGGATATCATTGAATCATATAGAAACAACATTCTCTCATCACAGAATATAGATATGAAAGCATTCACGGATATCCTTACATCATTATCCAATACACAGGCTGCAATGGCACAGACATTAAATCTGCTCAATGAAAAGATTAACAATATAGAAGAACAACCTAGACCAAAAAGAAAATATTCTTACTGGACTTCTAAGATGTTTCCGAAGTATGAGGAATTAATGGATTATCTTGGATATGAATCAAATGGAGAATTATATAAATATCTCTACAAATAATTCAATGATATGTATCCAGATTATGATTTGCGTCAAGTCGCTGATGATTATTGTTACGAGAATAAATTAGAGACATGTTTTACATTGGATGCTATTGAGCATGATAAGACAATCAGAAAGTTATTTGAAAGAATGGTAGATAATCTTTTGGAAGAATGTAGAAAAGGATATGAAGAAAGAAAATGTGATGTTATTTCTAATCATGGATAGAGAATAGATAAGAAGACAGATTGTTTGATTTATTAATCTTCAATCCAACCATAAACAATCGAATGAAAAATTACGGAGTAAATGGACGACAGTTCATTTACGGAGTATTAGTCTGTCTTCTTAAATAGTTATATATCTTGTTTCGGTTCGGCAGACGTACCAAAAGGTGACGTCAAAATTCCAATTTTTAGAAATCCGACGTACCCAAAAGTGACGTCTGCCGAACTCACGTAAAAAATGAAGGAGGTTTGCATTGCAAAAAACAGAATACTTTACTAGATTCCCAAATGAATACATCCAGGGGGATATTAAAACGAAATTTGGAGTTAGTAGAAAATTTTATATTACTTACATTCTAATTGATAAATATAGATCCTACGAGGACTATAGCTGGATTACTATCAGAAAGGTTCTTGAATTTTATGGATATAAAACCACAAAAAGAAAACCAAAAGCTTTTCAAGAAATATTAGACGTTCTTGAATACATGATAAATAACAAGATGATCGTAGTAAAACAAGATTTAGACTCTATTGGTTATGATACTGGAATAGAAATAAAAGTTATCCCAGATAATTTTGAAGCAAGAGAAAATTTTTCTAAAATCACATCGTCCCAATTAGATTTCATTATGATGAATGAATCTAGTATCAATAAAGAGAATATATTAATGACATTTCTCTATATCAATTCTTACATATTCTTCAGACCAAAAATTAACAATGAAGAGGTGTTATATAACCCAGAGGAAAAACCGGAAGCTTTTTTCAGAAGCTTAAAAACGATGGCTGAAGATTTAAAGACATCAAAAGATAGTATAACACAATGTATTAAATATCTAACTTCTCAATTTGGAGATATCAATCCACTTCTTATAAAAAAAGAAGTTGGAAGCATCCAACAAGATCCAAATAAGCCACCTAAAAATTTACCAAACATTTATGTCTTGAATCAGGAGGGATACGAAAAAGAAATAGAATGGGCACTTAAAAAGATGCTGAAAGCATATAATATAGATTCTTTTGGGAAATTGAAAGGTAGAAATACAAAAACAAAATAAATATATGGGGAATATATAAGTAGAGAGATGTCATTATAAAACAACACCTCTCATTTGGATGACGTATGAGAATGAAAGACGGAATAGAAAAGATTCGTACCTATTTACATTTCGTTCTCATAGTTGATGCTAAAACAATTAATCTCACATCAAGAAAGGATGACCAGAGATGAATAATTTTATAAACAAAAAGGAGAACAACAAATATGACAAACGAAACAGAAACAGTAAACTCACAGAACCATAACACATTACATATCCCAAGCCGTGAAGAATTTCATAAGAGATATGGTGGAGAAATCCGGGAGTATGATTTTTGCACAGACTACTACCCCATTTCTATTGGACAAGATAAAGGTTCTAGAATCGCTGAACAGATTGAAAGAGATAGAAAGCGTGAAGAGAAATTATATATGGAAGAAGCTGCTAATAAAGAAAGATGTAAAAAATATGAGGAGGAGTAAGGATATGGAAAATTTAGAAGAAAAGTTAGAAGTAATCAAATATGGAGATACCTATTCAAAATGTGTAGATAAAGATTGTGAAAATTGTAGTGAATTAGAAGAATGCTATTCTCGTACAAATGAAGAATTAAATGATAAATATGCAAAATCCTTGGACTATGGCGGTTTCGATTCTGCTGAAGAATTCTGGGAACAAGTATATAACTAGGTGGTGATTAGATAGTAAATGAGTGAATTTGGAATTAAAATAAAAAATATTGAAGCAAGCACTTTGTATGAATATAACAATGGTGTCAGAGATCATTATGAATACAAAGATGCAATGTTTACCAACAGTCTATTTAGTGATTATCTAAAAGATAACGGATTAAAAGTATGGAAAGAAGAATCTACTAGAGATATTATCTGTTTAGAATTTAATTTTGGATCAAGATCGTATGAAGAAGAAATTAATCATCTAAAAAAAGTCGCAATTAAAGCTCGTACAGAATATAAATTAGCTAAATCTTTTAAATATCAAACGCAAATTCAAAAAAAGAAAAATAAGCGTCAAAAATTATCCCAATTATTTAGAGAAGCACAATTGAATAAAGAAAAATATCTAAAGCATACCAAAGAAGATATTCGCACTATTTTTTATAACGACGGTGTAAATGTGGAATATATAACTAGAAAAAAGAATGGGGATATTATAAAACGAGAAACCATTCATTACAAAATGTTATATAGAAGCACTGGAAAGGCAAAAAAAGGTTCCTGTATGTTTATATGCGATAGGTTATATAAAAAAGCTATAAAATTCTTATACATGGGTATTAAATTGCCAAAGAAGAATTCTCCTATTGTAGAAATTAGTGCCTATGCCCCTCTTATATCTAGTGCAATAGTCGGAAAGGTAAAAATCAATCCTAAAAATATTTTAATATTAAAAGATGTTGATCGTTATTTCGATACAAAAGTTGTTGCTGTTAAAACAGATAAGAACCGGCAATGCTATGCGGAGCATATTGATAATTATAAATTAAAAAATACTCTATTCGATGGACAAGCTCTTATAGACAGTAGTATCTTTCCCGAATGGGGAAATGGTTATGTTTTATTGAGGCATCATTTTTGCAAAATGGCAGCATTTAGTACGAACATCCAACAATTTTTTAAAGATTATTTTGGAGATGACTATTACTCTGCTACCGTCAAAGATATGTTTGGGAATAAACATTATGTAAAAGATATAGAATTAATAACTACAGACAATGCAATGAAGTGGTTAAAATTTGATATATCTTATGAGTATTGGTGTGAAAAAGTTTATGAGAATAATTGTATGTTTGGAATTGTCAAGACGGCTCATGAAAGTAAATTTGGGAAAGTTCAAAGAATGAGCTATCAAATGGTTAACTGTTTAGATGAATCTATTATGGAGAATGTAGTTAAAGAAAGTGTTGATTATGTTGAAATGCTTAAACAGAACAATGATGAATTCTTAAAGTATCTTGAAAAAAATAAGAATTTTTCAAATGATTACGAAGTCCTAATTGCTTTATGTGAACAGAATCGAGATTTCTTGAGAAGTTCATATTTCAGAAGAAGAAAAAGAAAAATTATTGAAAATTATGTATTAAATATGAAAAGTGGAAAATTAATACAAAATGCAGAAAATCTTGTTGTAGTTGGTTCTCCATATGCTATGCTCTTGTATGCAGCAACGGGTGAGGAAGATTCTGTTGATAATGATGACACATTTTTTGTAGAACCTGGAACAATTCAGTGTTATACGGAGAGATTTAACAGTGGTGAGCATCTTGCATTTTTCAGAAGTCCGTTTAATAGTCAAAATAATTTAACGTACTTACATAATACTTATCATAAAAAGTTAGATAAATATTTTAATTTAGGAAGACAATGTATTGCGATTAATATGAATGGAACTGATGCCCAAGATAGAAACAATGGGATGGATATGGACTCTGATAGCGGATATACAACCAATCAACCAGATATAGTTCAACATGCAAAAAAATGTTATTCAGATCATCCTACTATTGTAAATCTCATTCCTAGAGATTCAAAAAAATATAATCGGTCTATGGATGAATATGCATTGATTGATAATAACCTTGCGAATTCACAATTAGATATAGGGTTGTCTAGTAATCTAGCACAAATAGCCAGAACATATTCTTGCAATTTCAATGACGAGAAATATGTAGATTATGTTTGTATTTTAAGTGTTTTGGCTCAGGTTGCAATAGACAATGCCAAGCGTCGTTTTGATATTGATCTTGGAGATGAAATAAAACGAATCCAAAAAGATTTAGATATAAAAACAAACCTTTATCCGTCATTTTGGCTACTTATCAAAAAGAATTTTAAAAAGGACAATATAAACGAAGAACTAAAATGTCCTATGAATTATTTATATAATTTAGATTTGTCAGAGTTCCATAATTCAACTTCTACTCTTCCAATGACGCATTTTTTCAACAAGTTTGAAATGTCAAATAATATTAGAACATGTAGAAAAGTTGAAGATCTGATTACAAAATATTCTTTAAGTCTTTATGATACGAATTCTAGAGATTCTGAAGACAATGATTATTTGTTATTGCGGAAAGATTTTGATAATTTGATTTCAGATATTCAAAAAATAAAAATATCAAAAAATTATCTAGGATTATTTTCATGGATGATTAATCGTGCATTTCTTATAACGCCAAATATAAAATCTACTCAAAAACAACTTCTTTCAACATTAAATAAGAATAAATCCCTTTTATTAAAAGTATTATATGAAGTAAATTCAGCAAATTTACTAAAATGTTTTTCAAAAAACTGTTAAAAATGCCCATTTTTTGTACATAGCGAACAAAAAATACACATAAAATATGCCTATTTTTCAACGTTTTTCAGTAATATGCCAATGCCCCCTTATGAGGAGAAAGTGGGCAATGATGCTTGTCTAACATGTTCAAGAGTAAATTTGCGTACGAATTTCGTAATACCAACACAACTATCCTCTCCGCTATTATTGCAAATGCGGAATACAAATAAGCGACACGTGTATATTATTACTCCTTCGTTGGAGAATATAGGGGGATGTTTTTCATCTCCCTACTAAGATTAATATATTGGCGGTGGGTAAAACATCTACTGCCAATTTTCATATGCTGGTGGTAAAGGTTGGATCTTGGCGTGGCTCATAACCATGTAAAAACTCGGTTCAATTCCGGGGCTTCAGCAACTTGTCTAGGGATATAGTTCAGTTGGTAGAACGCTTGATTTGGGATCAAGAGGTCGCACGTTCGAGTCGTGTTATTCCTATTACTCCTCTCCTATTCCGGAGAGAAAAATGTACGAAAGGAATGAATTACTATTAAAGAAATTAGTAAAAATGATTTAGACATCCTAATTGAAAAAGGTATTATTGGAAGAACTCATGTTAGAACCAATAGTTCAATCGGTGGATATCATTCTTGTGGTTTTTATGATATTGAAAAGTATAAAGACGGAAAAAAGAAAGAAAAAGGTAATAAGAATTATCTAAAAACTATTTATGCTCATATTGGAGTAGGTATTACCAGAAATCATATCTATATTGAGGATAAATATGCTGATATGGTTAATGGAATCAAGTAAATAATACTTATAGAAAGGTGGTTAGTGCCATCGCTAAGAAAAAGAAAGAATCAATAAAGGTTTCATTTGTAGACTCACCTTCTTCGGAGGATGTTACAGGAAGCCTTATTTTTATATCTACACCAAATCATAAAATTCTGGTAGATGCAGGATTACATCAAACAAATGATAGATATGAAGATTTCTTGGTGAATAATCGAAAATATAAAGAATTCAAACCAAAAGAAATTGATTATATTTTCCTGACCCATAATCATGCGGATCATTGCTTATTATGCCCTAAACTTTATAAAGAAGGATGTAAAGCAAAAGTCATCGTTACAGAAGGGTCTTCTATCGTATTAAAAGATATGGCTGAAGATTGTGCAGAAATAAACGAACGTGATGTTCTTATAATTAATAGTCAGCATGATAAGAATTATTCACCGTTATATGGATTAGATGACGTATTTAATATGATGAATTATGTATCAGAATATGAATATGATAAGAAGATTTTCATTGATGATGAATTGTCATTTATGTTAATACCAAGCGGTCATTTGCTCGGAAGTTGTCAGGTTTTATTATTCTTAACAGTGAATAATGTTACAAAATCCATTCTGATCACAGGTGATATTGGAAATAAAATAATTGAGAATAGGTTTGTTGGACATTATGAGCAGGTAAGGACATGTGATTATGTAATTGCAGAGTCTACATATGGAGATAAACCAAAATTAAAGACAGGTAAAAAAGAACGAAAAAATGATTTAGAAAAATTTAAATCTATAATTGAGACACAGATTCATGAATTAAAAGGTCGTGTTGTAATCCCAAGCTTTGCACAATCGAGAATTCAGCAATTGGCTCTTATGATATATGAAATGTATAAAGATGAAGAGTGGAAACCAAAAGTCTATATAGATTCTCCATTGTCGATTAAAATCTTCAAAGACTACGCTGAATGTTTGGTTGGTAAAGACAAAGAAGATTTTGACAAGATGTTAGAAAGTGGAATTTTTACTTTTGTGAAAGAACCAGAAGATAGTAAGGCTTTAGTGTCTAGTGATGAATCATGTTTAATTTTATCTACAAGTGGTATGTGTCAAGTTGGAAGAATAAGACATCATTTAAAGAAATGTATTGTTGATCCAAATTCGACGGTATTATTTGTTGGATTTTCTACAGAGGGTTCGTTAGCTTCTCTGTTAAAAGACAATAAAAGGAGAAGCGTCACAATTGATCAAAAAGAATATTCATGTAGATGTTCTTCATATTCATTAAAATCAATGAGTGGACATGCGCCATTCTATCAGCTTGTAGAAAATTATACAGATATAAATTGTCAAAAAATTATATTACATCATGGGTCAGAACTTGCTAAAAAAACATTAAAACCGGCTTTGGAAAAAGAATTAGAAAGAAAATGTAAATCAACAAGAGTTGTAATAGCAAACTCTAGTTTGAAATTTACACTCTAGGAGTAACTGCCTATGAAAGATAAAAAGTTATTATCATATATATTCGGTCTTATAACTGGTGTCGTATTGTTACCGGTTACAGATGAATTATTAAATGTATTATACTCATGGATTGAGGTTATGAAGATCAAACCATCTTCGATTATTGCAGAATGGAATGAAGAAGTCGCATCTAAAAGTGACGGGACTGAACAGACATTTGCAATAGGTTTTCAAGCACCAGATCCTGAATTAGAAGAATATTATGAAGACGAGGAAGAGTAATTATTACTCTTCTATTTTTGTATCCAGAATAGTCTGGAAATATAGTTGATATGAAAGGAACAAAAGGATGATTAAAATAACAACAAGCGAGAGTAAGACAACTCCAGCAAAGAAAAATATTCAGTTAAAAAATATTTCAGTAAAGGATTTGACAATTGTAGATACAGATACTGGAGAAGATATTACAGAGCAGGTAATCGCAGAAATTCCGGATGATGTCGAAGTTGTAGATTTTAAGCTTACATTTGAACTTCCAGATGAAGAATAAGAAGGGAGTGCATTCTTATTACTGATTTATTTAGATTAGAAAATGAAACAGATTTTGAATGGAAGCTCCGTTGCTGTCTTGCGAAAAAGCGCAAAGAAACAGATATGGATTGGGTAGAGATTCGAGATATGCTTGGGTTAGATATTAGCCCAGATCAATTAAGGAAACAAGCAGTTGGATATGAAGAATATGATAATTATATAAATGGTTACGCTGGAGTAGCAACTACAATTTTATCAATTTCTGATTTACATTATCCATTTGCGAAACCATTAGAAACCTTTCGCAAGTTTAGCGGAAAGATTGATGTTCTGCAACTGAATGGAGATTTGATTGACTGTATGGCATTATCACGTTTTTCTAAAGTATATAGAGTATCACCTTTAGAAGAAATGATTGGCGTAAGACAATATATTATTGATCTTATTGAAATGGTTAAACCAAAGAAAGTTCTCGTTAATCATGGAAATCATGAGTTGCGTCTAGGAGTATATCTGGCAAAGAATCTTGACAACGAATTACAGGAATTAATGCCGGAAACAGCTCTTGATTATATTTTTGTTGATGGATTTACACATTACGATAGACGAACAAAAGCGAAAATCAAATATGCTCCATTGTGCGATGTATTTGATGATATTGATATTAATTATACAGGAACATGGTTTTCTTTATATAAAAGAAAATTATTTTGCCATCCGAAAGCTTTTTCAAGTAGTCCATTAAAAACTGCGGAAAAAGCTTTATCTTGGTTTCGTAATGAAGGATATAATTTTGATGCCTTGATAATGTCACATACGCATAGAGTTGGTTCGTATAAAGTTGGAAATACAATGATTTATGAACAGGGATGTTGTTGCGAAACAGATAAAATGAGATATAATGATGGACAGTTAATAAATTCTCAGAAAGAAGGATTTATGATTATATGTCTTGACAAAGATGGGAATATTATTGAAAACAAAACCCATATTAAAACTTTAAATTAAATAAAGTCGCATAACAGCTCATACTACACCCGGTATAATTCAAACTCTCGTAAATCGGAATTGTATGGGCTGTTATTATATATTTCTTGAGAAGAGATGCGACCGTTAAACAGGCGTGTACTCTTCTATTTTTGTAAAAATGATATGGAACGAAAGGAATTAATTAAATGAATAAAGTAGAATTAACAAAATCAGTCGCTACAAGAATTGGAGCAACGCAGAAAGATGCTGCTGTGTATGTAGATGCAGTTATTGAATCAATTAAAGATGGTATGATTGAGGACGGAAAGGTTCAGATTGTTGGATTTGGAACTTTTGGAGTAAAAGAAAGAGCTGAACATGAAGGTCACAACCCACAGACAGGGGAAACAATGAAGATCGCAGCTTGTAAAACACCAAAATTCAAAGCTGGTAAAGCACTTAAGGATGCCGTTAACGAAGCATAATGGATTGGAGTGAATTATTTGGATACTTTTACTTTTGAAAGCATTGAGGAATTTTGTGAAATGTTAGATGACGTACTTACAGATTCTACAGAAACCATTTCAGTTGTGGCGAAATATAATGATGCAAAAGAAATTATTAAAGAACTTGTTTTATATGGATATGATTTTGGATATATTCACTTAGATTATGAATATCCAAACGAATATGAAGTTATGATTATTAACGATCGTATTTATTGCGATAAATTAAAAAGAGATGGAGAATATATTACTTCTTGGGCAACTGCAATTTATGCAATGGAAAATGTAAATTCTAAGTGTATTTTAAGATCTTATCCTGACGCTAAAACAAAAATTCTTGTTCAGATTGAACCGGATGACGAAGAGTTAGGTGGTCATGATGATGACATTGACTGTGATATGTGTGAACATAAAGATGATTGTGATGTTAGATTCACCAAAGACGAAGATGGCGAAGTACACGGAATGACTGTTTCTAGTTCCGACGGAGATAGATATATTTCACATAGTATCTATTGTACAGATGCATTTGATCAGAATGAGATGTTAGATTTTCTAGCAGATATCTTTGGACTGTAAGATAAATATTATTAGAAATATAGATTTTCTTAGGCATTATGGGCGCAAAAACTCATAGTGCTTTTTGACGTGAAGTTTTCTTTTTGTGATTACACTCATGTTTTACCTTCCTTTCTTAGAACCTGTAGGCGTAAAAACTTATGGGTTCTTTTCTTATGCAGCATAAATCCATGAGGTTTGGAACCTACCTGCTAAGTAGTGTGTACGTTAATTCGTATTTGCTTCGAGTGCAATGTGCTGCGTTTTAATATGTTCTCTGTATTGGTATGGAGAATAAATGTGTGTACTCATGATTGGTGTCATAGCTGGTTGTGAGAATTATGGAACAGTAGGTGTTTGGAGTAGCTACCAAGCATATGAGGAAACCTACACGCCTCTTCTACTGTTCTATTTTTATTGTATGTGTAGGAGGAAGTGTAGGTAGAATTGTGAAATATTCAGAAGCGAAAATAAAAAATGATTTAAAGTTTATCTATGAAAAATACGGAGAATTGTCAACGAATTCTATTACTGATTCTCATAGAAAATATAATACCATATCATTAAGTGCATGTGATAGGCTTGGTACAAAAGAGTATCTTTATAATTTAATTGGGAAAGAACGTAAAACAACCAGTTTTTATAATTGGTGTATCAAAAATAATCACATGGAATTTATTGATAATTGGTCTTATGAAGATAATAAAATAACGCCAAAAGATATTTCGTTTTCAGAGCATAATTCATATTGTATGATTTGTCCTGATTGTGGAACTAAACGGTATTATAATATTAATTCAATTACAAATATGGGTGTCGTATTTAAATGTCAATATTGCAATTCATTTGGCAAATGGTGTATTGATAATAAGAAGGAACTATTGGATAAAATTGATTTTAGTAAAATAGATTTTGACATTTATTCTATTCCAAAAGGAAGCAAGAAAAATATATGGATTAAATGTAATAATTCAAAACATGGCTCTAATCCATTTATGATTAAGAATATTACCAAAGGTGTTAGTAAATGTGAATGTCCAAAGTGTCATTCTCTTGCTCAATGGGGAATTGATACTTTTGACGATGATTTTCTTGAGAAATATTGGGATTTTGATAAAAATGATTGCGATCCTTTTGAAATAGCGATGACAAATCATTCGAAAAAGATATGGATTAAGTGCCAAGATGTCGATTATCATGGTTCATATGAGACGAAACCATGTGATTTAACTGCGACAAGAGATAGAATTACGTGTCCATATTGTTATAATACACGAGTTCATAAATTTGACAGTTTAGGATATTTACATCCAGAAGTATTGGAGTTATGGTCTGATAAAAATAAAAAATCACCATACGAATATAAAACAAGGTCTGCTAAAAAAGTTTGGTTTAAATGTAATTGTGGAATACATTCAGATACATTGAGAAAAATTGAAATTGCCTACCTTAGTGGATTCGAATGTCCAGATTGCGTGAAAGAAAGAGATGAATCAAAGCTCGAAGAAAAAGTACGAAAATACATAAATAACAATTTAGGATACAAAACACTTCACGAACACAAATGTACATTAAAACCATTGAATCCAAAAACAAATAGACCTTTACCATATGATAACGAAATTGTAGATATTAAATTGATTATTGAAGTCCATGGATTACAGCATTATCAGTTATCTGGATTTGCTGAAATGTCGGCAAAGAAGTTTGGAACGACGCCTGAGCAAGAATTAAATTATTTACAATGGAAGGATAATTATAAAAAACAATATGCTATAAGCAATGGATATTATTATCTAGAAATACCTTGCAAATTCCGCTTCATCGGATCACCGATTCCGCTAGCAACGGATCAGTGTTTCCGGTCGTAACGGAACACTTTTCCGCTTCGTCGGATCACGCATTCTTATAAAGTGTTATAGTTTTTTCGTAGTCATTATTTTTAGATTACGAAAGGAGGCATTTTTATGCAGGACTACAACACTATTATTGGTGCTATTCAGATGCGTCTGAATAAGTGCCCAACCAGATCTGTTATGGATCGTTTTCGAATCGGATCAAGCACTCTTAACTTGATCATGAGTCGATATAAGGCTCTTGAGCTTACCATTGACGAGCTTGAAGCTATGTCACCCAAAAAAGTAGAGAACCTCTTTTACCCACAGAAAAATCTTCAACGCAAAGAAGTTCCACTTCCAGATTTTCAGTATTACTATGATCGTATTCATGCCCCAAACAGTAGAGTAAATATTTCATTCTGTTGGCTGGATTACAAAGAAAAGAATCCAGATGGATATGAAAAATCTCAGTTCTATGAATACTATCAACGTTTTGTTCAGGAAAACTATGGTGGCACAAAAATTTCAATGGCGGTAAATCGCAAGCCTGGTGAGAAGATGTATATCGACTGGGTTGGCGACCAGCCTGGACTTCTGACGGATGTTACAACCGGTGAAATCATGAGAGTTCATATCTTTGCCACAACATTAGGCGTGAGCAGTATGATCTATGCAGAGGCATTTCCAAATGAAAAACTTCCTTGTTTTATCGAAGGCTGTGTACATGCGGTATCCTTCTATGGTGCAGTTGCTAAACACTTTGTCCCAGATAATCTAAAAACAGCTGTTACGAAGCATACAAAAGATGATCTTGTATTACAGTCAACCTTCTCTGATTTGGAAGACTTCTATGATACGATTGTGCTCCCACCACCGGCTCGTAAGCCTAAGGGAAAGCCAACGGTCGAGAATCATGTGCGTTACCTTGAAACACATCTTATAGAAAAGTTAAAAGAAAAGATTTACACATCCTTTGAGGATTTGAATGCTGATATCAAAAAGATAGTAGCCGTCCTCAATGCGAGACCTTTTCAGAATCAAGCTTTTTCCAGACAAGAAATGTTTATCAAGTATGACAAACCATGTATGAAACCACTGCCAGGCGGAGAATACACAACTTGTGATTACAAAGCAGTACTGAAGGTGCCTAATAATTATCACATCGATTATGACGGCCACTACTACTCTGTATTGTATACTTACTGCGGAAAACCAGCAATCCTTAAAGCTACACCTTCTGAGATTCGTATCTGTGATCAGTACAACCGTCTGATCTGCACTCATAGAAGATCTTATAAGGATTTTCCGTTGTACATAACTACGGATGAGCATATGCCTCCAGAACACCTTTATTATCAAGAAATCAATTCGAAAGATGGAAACTATTACAGGCGCTGGGCGTCTGTGTTCGGTCCTTCCATGTCGGAATTGATTGATCGAATCCTAAAATCTTCTAAGCACGAAGAGCAAGCATTCAATGCATGTGCCGGGATACTACATCGAGTAAAAGCAATCCCTAAAGGCATTGCAGAAGAAGCCGCTCGTAAATGCATTGAAATGAACTCCTGTCGCTACTCGACGTACAGGCAGGTGCTTAAAAAGATGGAGTGCGATGAGCATCCAGAATCATCACCGGAATCACTTCCATCTCATGAAAACATCAGAGGAAAGGATTACTACAAGTAAAGGTGAATGATTATGGCATACAGACAGAAAGAATACAATTATAACGACAAACTTACAAAGAATCAAAATCTTCTTATGGACAAACTCTATAAGATGCGTATGTCCGGCATGGCAGAAGCTTTTGAAAACCAACTTATGAATCCGAATTCGGGATTAGAGAGCTTTGAAACAAGGTTCTCTGAAATCATCAACCATGAGTGGTTAGGGAGAGAAAACAAGAAGTTCAATCGGCTCTTAAAACAAGCAACACTAAAATATCCGGCAGCTGACCTTGATAGTTCTCTTTATGATCCAGAGAGGCAGTTAAACACACATGTCATTGAATTACTGGCCAAAGGTGATTGGATCGATGAACCGAACAATCTTTTGATTACAGGTGGAGCAGGAGCTGGCAAAACACATGTTGCATGTGCACTTTGCGTCACAGCACTACATCAAATGAGGACTGTTAAATATATCCGTGCGAATTATCTGCTTCAAGAATCCGCCCATGCACATAGTGAAGATAATTACTATGAGTATTCAAACAAGATGGCCGGTTATGATCTTC